>Ga0209692_10000107_pt1 | contig 282268 bp, 271 predicted proteins | sample tdDd472_FD_187129 | JGI IMG/M metagenome (GOLD analysis project Ga0209692, IMG submission 187129) | Marine sediment microbial communities from the Atlantic coast under amendment with organic carbon and nitrate - tdDd47.2 (SPAdes)... | ecosystem: Environmental > Aquatic > Marine > Coastal >... | reverse complement strand
GCAACCGCCCGGAAACGCTCAGGTAAATGGACTACAGCTTCTGTCCCGCCAAATGGCAGGAAAATTGACTCTGGAGAGCGATCACATCGATGATCCACCGAAGGGGACACGCAGTCTTTGCGTCTATCTCTCAGGTATCAGGACAGAGGGGCCACTATGTTTTTTCATGACATGAAATCAGTGGAGACCCCTTGATGAGTCAAAAAACCTGTCTCTATGACAATCACAAAAACCACGGCGCCAAAATCGTCGATTTCGCTGGCTGGGAAATGCCGATTAACTATGGCTCCCAGATGGACGAGCACCACCAGGTGCGCGCAGATGCCGGCATGTTCGATGTATCCCATATGACGGTGGTCGATCTTCAGGGCGACAGGGTTAAGCCTTTCCTGCAGAAATTGCTGGCCAATGATGTGGCGCGCCTGAAAGAATCCGGCAAGGCGCTCTACAGCGCCATGCTGAATGAAAACGGCGGCATAATCGATGACCTGATAGTGTATTACATGCGTGATGACTGGTTCCGTATGGTGGTGAATGCCGCTACCCGTGACAAGGATCTGGCGTGGATCAATCAGCAGGCGGCCGAGTTTGAAGTCACTGTGACCGAACGCCCGGAAATGGCGATGATTGCGGTGCAGGGGCCCAATGCCCGTGACAAGGCGCTGTCTGTTCTGCCGGAAGGCGTGGCCGAGGCGGCCACCGATCTGAAGCGCTTTAATGGCGTTGCGGTGGGTGACTGGTTTGTGGCACGAACAGGCTATACCGGTGAAGACGGTTTTGAAATAATATTGCCCGAAGTGAAAGCGCCGGATTTCTGGGAAGCGCTGTTTGCTGCCGGGGTTAAGCCGATTGGTCTGGGTGCGCGGGATACCCTTCGACTGGAAGCGGGTATGAATTTATACGGCACCGATATGGACGAAACCACCTCGCCGCTGACCTCCAACCTGGGCTGGACCATTGCCTGGGAACCGGAAGAGCGTGATTTTATCGGCCGTGAAAAAATTGCCGCCGAAAAAGCCGCCGGTGTTACACACAAACTGGTGGGCCTGGTGCTGGAAGACAAGGGCGTGTTACGCGGTCATATGAAAGTACTGTGTGATGCAGGCGAAGGTGAAACCACCTCCGGCAGTTTTTCTCCCAGCCTGAAACAGTCAATTGCCCTGGCCCGTGTGCCGGTGGGTATTGGCGAGAGCTGTGAAGTGGAAGTGCGTAACAAGCACCTGAAAGCCCGTGTGGTTAAACCCGTATTTTTCCGTGAAGGAAAATCCTGTTTATAGGCAACGCAAAAACATTGCAGATTAATAACTGATAAACAGGCGACAACAAATTTTTAAATTTTAAAGAGGTTATAAAGATGAGCCAGGTTCCAACGGATTTACGTTATACATCATCTCATGAATGGGTGCGTCTGGAAGATGACGGCACAGTCACCGTGGGCATCACTGATCACGCACAGGATGCGCTGGGTGACCTGGTATTTGTTGAACTGCCGGAAATCGGTAGCGAACTGGCTCAGGGTGATGCCTGTTGTGTGGTTGAATCGGTAAAGGCCGCATCGGATATCTATATGCCGATCAGTGGTGAAATTGTCGATACCAATCAGTCGCTGGTGGATGAGCCGGAAATTATCAATAACTCATCTTATGACGATGGCTGGATTTTCAAAATCAAGCCGAACGATGAAGATGACATTGAAGAGCTGATGGATGCCAGCAGCTACGAGTCGGAACTGGAAGACGAGTAGATCGCTCAGATTTGTCATTAAAAACTGCCGCATAAAGTAACGGTGTCCATGCCCTGTTTTATGCGGTGGTTTATGCACCTCTGAAGCGCGCGGTTTCTGTCAGCAGCTGTGCGCAGATCGCCTTCATATATTAGCCTTTAAGTAGTATTACTATGCCTTTTATACCCCATACCGAAGATGAAATTAATGAAATGCTGTCCGTGATTGGCATCGACAGTATTGAAAATCTGTTTGATGAAATACCAAAGCATTTAAAAATCAACGGCCTGCAGAATGTGCCCGCCGGCATGAATGAAATGAGCATAAATCGCTTAATGCAGAAACGTGCCGCACAGGATGGCCAGCCGCTGTGTTTTGTCGGTGCCGGTGCCTACGATCATCACATTCCCGCCGCTGTCTGGCAGATCACCACCCGTGGTGAATACTACACGGCTTATACGCCCTATCAGGCGGAAGCATCCCAGGGCACGTTGCAGCTGACATATGAATTCCAGAGCATGATGACCGCACTGACCGCGCTGGATGTATCCAATGCTTCGCTGTACGACGGCGCCACCGCCATGGCCGAAGCAGTGTTGATGGCAGTGCGTGCCAATCGCAAATCTAAGTCACGCAAAATCCTGGTACCACGTTCGATCAATCCCGCCTATACCCGGGTGACCGAAACCATGGTGAAGCACCAGAATATCGAGCTGGTTGAAGTGGCATTTGATGCACAGACTGGCAAAACCTCGCTGGATGCATTGAAGGCGTTCGAGGGTGAAGACATTACCGCGGTTGTGCTGTCGCAGCCCAATTTCTTCGGCACCCTGGAAGATGTCGACGCGATTACCGACTGGGCACACCAGAACAACACCATTGTGATTGCGGTGGTAAACCCGTTGAGTCTGGCGATTCTCAAACCACCCGGTGAATGGGGTGAAAACGGCGCAGACATTGCGGTGGGTGATGGCCAGCCACTGGGTGCGCCCATGTCTTCCGGTGGCCCCTACTACGGTTTTATGTGCTGCAAGCAGGCCTATGTGCGGCAGATGCCGGGACGCATTGTAGGGCGCACGGTGGATCAGCAGGGGCGTGAAGGTTTTGTGCTGACACTGCAGGCACGCGAGCAGCATATCCGCCGCTCCAAGGCGACCTCGAATATCTGTACCAACCAGGGGCTGGTCGTCACCGCATCGACTATTCACATGAGCCTGCTGGGCCCTGAAGGTTTAAAGCAGACGGCTTTGAGCTGCCACCAGAATACGCAGCAGCTGGTGGAAAAACTCACTGCAATCGACGGTGTGGAACTGGTGTTTGATCAGCCCCGCTTTCATGAGGCAGTGATTAAACTGAGCAAGCCGGCGGACGAGGTGCTGGCCAAACTGGCACAGCAGAATATTCTGGGCGGTCTCGATCTGTCGCAACATTTTGCTGAAATGCAGAACTGTATTCTGGTGTGTGCAACCGAGCTACGCATTGCCGAAGATATTGATACGTTTGCATCGGCACTGGCCGCTGCGTTGAAATAAGGGTTTATCAACATGTTAATTTTTGAACATTCCGCCGAAGGTCGTAAGACAAAAATTCAGTCTACCTCCGGTCATGATATGCCAACGGATATTCCTGCGGCGTTGTTGCGCACAACTAAACCGGCATTACCGGAAGTGTCTGAAATGCAGGCGGTGCGTCATTACACCTCGCTGTCGCAGAAAAACTTCAGCATCGATACCCACTTTTATCCGCTGGGCTCCTGCACCATGAAGCACAACCCCCGTGCCTGTAACTCGCTGGCGATGTTGCCGGGTTTTCTGTCACGTCATCCGCTGGCGCCTGAACAGAATTCACAGGGCTTTATGGCCTGCATGTACGAGTTGCAGGAAATGCTTTGCGATGTTACCGGCATGGCCGGTTTTTCACTCACACCCATGGCGGGTGCGCAGGGTGAGTTTGCCGGTGTGGCCATGATTCGTGCCTATCACGACGCCAACGGCGACACCGAACGCAAGGAAATCCTGGTGCCCGATGCGGCGCACGGAACCAACCCGGCTACTGCGACTATGTGTGGTTTCAGTGTAAAGGAAATTCCCACACTGGCCGACGGCGACGTGGACCTGGATGCATTAAAGGCAGCGGTAGGTCCACAAACCGCCGGGCTGATGCTGACCAATCCCTCCACCCTGGGAGTGTTCGAACGCAAGATCGAAGAGATTGCAAAGACCTTGCACCAGGCCGGTGGTCTGCTGTATTACGATGGTGCCAACCTGAATGCGATTCTGGGCAAGATTCGTCCCGGTGATATGGGCTTTGATGTGATTCACTCCAATCTGCATAAAACCTTTTCCACACCACACGGTGGTGGTGGCCCGGGTTCCGGTGCCATCGGTGTGGCGGAGCGTCTAAAACCGTTTATGCCATTGCCGGTAGTCACCAAAGAAGGTGATCAGTATCGCTGGTTAACCGAAAAGGACTGTCCGCAAAGTATCGGTCGCATGTCAGCGTTTATGGGTAATGCCGGTGTGCTGCTGCGCGCCTATGTGTATATGCGTCTGCTGGGACGTGAAGGCATGCAGCGGGTGGCGGAGTTTGCCACACTGAATGCAAACTACATGATGGCGCAATTGAAAAAACGTGGATTCCAGGCAGCGATTCCCGATCGCTATGCATCCCATGAGTTTATTATCACGCTGAAAAAACAGGCGAAAGAACTCGATGTCAGTGCAATGGATTTCGCCAAGCGCCTGCTGGACCTGGGCTACCACGCACCCACCACCTATTTCCCGTTACTGGTGCCGGAATGTCTGCTGATTGAACCAACCGAATCCGAAGCCAAGGAAATGCTCGATGGTTTTGTTGAAGCCATGGTGCAGATTCAGCATGAAGCGGAAACCGATGCGGAGATGCTGCACAACGCGCCTTACACCATGCCGGTTAACAGACTGGATGAAGTGCGTGCGGCAAAGCAACTGGATCTTTCGTGGACAGTGACCAATAAGGCGGCGTCTTAGTCGGTTAAAGTTAACTGATTAAGCCGGCACGAAAAGCCAGCCTGTAGGGTGGATCAAGCGTGAGCGGATCCACCGGTTGTTGGTACTGTAGAGTGTGCTTTAAATGCGTTTGACTGGTTCCCATGCTCCTGCGTGGGAACCCTTTACTGACGATGCAGGTTGTTTTCATTAATGTCTCACCGCATATGCATTCCCACGCAGGATCGTGGGAACGAGCAAAAGCATTCTGTGATACGCAACTTTACTAGTTTATTCAGAACTCACTTTCACGATTAAATCATCTGTGCTATTTCGCCTTTCTGGCGACTCACTTCTTTTTCTACAGCAAAAAAGAAGTAAGCAAGAGATAAATTTGACTGGATCAAATTTAAACAAGCTCTGCTTGGGCCGAAGGCTGGAGGGCAGGACGCCCGGAATAATGCCGTTCCCGGTCACTTGCCCGCAAAAAGCGCGGGTTCCCGAAAATACTTCGAGAAATTATTTGAGTTTAACTAAGTTAACAGGTGGTATTATCTTCGTTGCCGGGTCGTGCTGGAGTGCCGTCCAGGCACATCAGCACTCAAAATCACGTCCTGTGATTTTGCCCCTGTGCAGAAAGCATTTTCGGCAAGTGACAGGGAAGGTTGTCGCAAGCCCGTCGTTTAAAAAGTAATTTGACCGTTGGGTACGAAGCTGTCTCTCCGTGCTTAAATAAACAGGGTCACATCCGATCTGGAAGCGACTGGCAGGAAGGAGGCGGCGCCTACCCAGTCGTTCACTTCCGGGATAAAGTCATCTCGGGACCAGCCAAACAGATCGACTGTCATCTGACACGCAACCATTTTTACGTCGGCTTCAATGCATAATTCACGCAGTTCATCAATAGAAGCGACGCCTTTGTTCTTAACAGTCCGCTTCATCATTGATGTTGCAATTTTTTCAAAACCGGGAATGTTACTCATAACTGTGTTGGGTATTTTCCAGTCAATATCGCGGAACCATTTGGGTCCAACTGGCATTTTCATGGGCATGGCAGGGTTGCCCAGCGGGCTTACCTCAAGATTTAGATTGTTCTTGAGCAGGTTTAATCCGTAAAATGTAAAAAATAATTCGACTTCCCATCCCAGTGCTGCTGCGGATGAGGCTAGAATGAAAGGGGGGTATGCCCAGTCCAGTGTGCCTTTGGTGACAACAATGGACATGGATTTGGTTTTTTCGTTATCCCGCCTGTCAAAACATTCGTTAAATTTTTGTTCGAACCATGCGTCAATATCCTTTATGTCTTCTAAGTCCTTTGAAATAGCTCTATCGTTTGCATGTACCATTGTGATGTTCCTCAGCTGTTATTTTTCTTTTGTAATACGTCTTCACAATAATAGAGCAGGGTGGTGAATTGATTAATAGCCTTTGTTGGAATATTATTTATTCTGTTTTGGAATAACCGGGATTGATTATGGATGCTCTCTCAGCAATGGAACTGTTTTGCCGCGTGGTTGAATCTGGCAGTTTTTCTGCTGTAGCAAAAGAGCAGAAACTTACGCAGTCGACGATTAGTAAGGCGATTTCATCGCTTGAAGAGCGGTTGATGGCAAAGTTGATTAACCGTAGCACACGGAATATTAATTTAACGGATATTGGGCGTGAATATTACCAGCATTGCAGGGCGATACTGGCAGATATCAACGAAGCCGAAAGCCGAGTCCAGAAAGGGGTCAATAAAGCTGTCGGCACACTTCGAATAAGTTCTACTGCAACATTCAGTCGACTATTTATATTGCCTGTTATCAATGACCTTCTTGTCTCAAATATCGAGATGAGTACTGATATTATTATCGATGATGGGTATGTCGATTTAATAAAGTACGGTGTCGATGTGGCAGTGCGCGTTGGGCCAAACCTGGACTCTAGTCTGATTGCACGCAAGATTGGTGAAGGTGAAAGAGTGCTTGTTGCAAGCCCGGAATATCTAAAAAATTATGCGCCCGTTAAGACAGTTGCCGATCTGGCTGAGCATCACTGTTTGACTTATACGAGAGAACATCATCCGGAAGAATGGAACTTCATAGATAAGAACAGGAATATTGAACGTGTGAAGGTAAACAGTCGATTTTCCAGTAATAACCCGGATCTTTTGAACCAGGCTGCTGTTGAAGGTATGGGGCTCGCTCTGGTGATGTTATGGACGGCACGTGACGATATCGCCGAGGGGCGCCTGGTTCAGGTTCTGCCAGAGGTGAAGCCTGATTCATTCCCGGTAAATGTGGTCTATCCGGAACGAAAGTTTATGCCTCTTCGGGTTGACCTGTTTATCGAGCAGCTCCGAGAGTCATTTAATAAACGATATAAAGAAGAATTTTTGCCAGATTAGCGCAGAAAATCCAGAAGATATAAAAGTGAAATATGGATTCGAAACACTTTCAAAAATCAGGTATTAAATTTCAATTGTGCCTGACCCTTTTGATTTCTTCTGAACTGATGGGCTTGCGACAACCTTCCCTGTCACTTGCCGAAAATGCTTTCTGCATAGGGGCAAAATCAGAGGGATGTGATTTTGAGTGCTGATGTGCCTGGACGGCACTCCAGCACGACCCGGAAACGAAGCTAATACCATCAATAAACTAATCGAAAACCAAGAATCTTCACATAGCATTTTCGGGAACCCGCGCTTTTTGCGGGCAAGTGACCGGGAACGGCATTATTCCGGGCGTCCTGCCCTCCAGCCTTCGGCCCAAGCAGAGCTTGTTTAAATTTGATCCAGTCAAATTTATCTCTTGCTTACTTCTTTTCTGCTGGAGGAAAAGAAGTCAGTCGCCAGAAAGGCGAAAAAGCACGGTTCAGGATATCGCGAAGATGAATTATGGACAAAGCATTAAAGTTGATCATCATCGTGTCTTCGGCGTCAGCCGTTATTACGTCACGCAATGTAAAATGTAAGGCTTGACCCTGTGCTTGCTATCAAACTGTTTAGCGTTGTTCGCGGTTGCTTTTTAGATGCTTATCGACGCAGGACTCTGTGTTGCAACAATATTAATTGCCTGGCTCGTCTCGTGTGTAAAATAGTCTCACGGTGGATCCGCTTCGCTTGATCCACCCTACGCTGAGTGATTTAGCCAGTTTCCAGTGACTTGCTAGAAAACAATCTGATTCCGTCCATTCGCCTTGGCCTGATAAAGTTTTTCGTCGGCGCATTTAATCAGGTTTTTCACTGAAGGCTGTTCGCCTTCACCGCGATAGAAGCAGACACCAATCGAAGCAGTTATCGACAGATCACCCACCGAGGTTTTAAAGGGCCGTTGGTTGATGTTCGCCAGCAGTCGATGCAGGGTGGATTCACGGAAATTATCGGCGCGGCTGTAGTGCATGATAATGCCGAATTCCTCGCCACCCATGCGTGCCACCAGGTCGGTGGGACGAACGGTACGACGGATGCGGCGGGTAAAGCCCACCAGCACCTCGTCGCCCACATCATGTCCGTGGGTGTCGTTGAAATTCTTGAAATGATCGATGTCGAGCATTACGAAACACACACCACCATTGCGCGCCGAAGCATCCAGCAGATGGTATTCCAGCTGGCGGGTTAACAGGCGACGATTGCCAACACCGGTGAGCGGATCGGTGAGCGCCATTTCTTCCAGGTGTTTGACCGTGTCTTCGAGTTGCTGCGAGGTTTCCAGCAAATCATTTTGCAGTGCGGCAATGCGCGCGGCGGCATTGACCCGCGCGGCCAGTTCCTGTGGATTGGGTGGCTTTTTAATGTAGTCGTCGATGCCACGGTCGAAGGCTTCAACCAGTGGTTCAATGCCTTCCTGTGCGGTGAATAAAATAACTGCGGTGTACAGGCCCTGTTCTTCATCACGCTGGCGAATTCTGTCGGTGAGTTCGAGTCCGTCCATTTCCGGCATCACCCAGTCGGCGAGTACCACATCGGCATGGGTTTCTTCCATCAAGGCGAGTGCTTTCCTGGCGCTGTCGGAAACACGGATATTGCTGAAGCCGGCTTTTTTCAGCGCGGCCTGTATGACCACGCGGCTGAACTGCATGTCATCAACGATAATAATGGAAACGTCTTTGTTAGACATAAGTGGTTTACTGCGTACCTTGTTTTTATTGTGTTGGTTCAGTTGCTGCAGTCGCGAGTAAGGCCGCGAATGTAGTGGTTCCATTAGTCTGAATCTCAGTAGATTATAGCCGTAATTTTACAGCTACGAGTTTTATCATTTAGTAGGCAACGCTGCTGATTGTCGCCCGAGTTCACCGAATATCCCCATCGGTGAGCTTGTTCACGCTTTTGTCAGAGCCCGTGTTCGGTGGGCAAACCACGGCATTTTAGCATTAATCATCCATTTGTGTAGTCCATACCATGCCATTGGATTTACGCCAGCGATTGACAATATTGCAGAACAGCTCGGCGGTTTTCAATGTGTCATAGCTGGCGGAATGGGCCTGGCTGCTGTCCCATTCGATACCGGCGGCCTGCACCGCCCTGGAGAGTACGGTTTGTCCGTAGGCCAGGCCGGCAAAGGAAACCGTGTCGAAGGTGCTGAAGGGGTGAAACGGGTTGCGGCTGATCTTGCAGCGCTCTGCGGCGGCATTGACGAAGTTCAGGTCCATCGGTGTGTTGTGGCCCACCATAATCGCCCGCTTGCACTGGTTCTTTTTCAGGCTGGCGCGAATGAATTTGAAAATATCATTCATTGCCTGGGGTTCATCCACTGCCATGCGGAACGGGTTGTAGGGGTCGATGCCGTTCACTTCCATTGACTTGGGGTCCATATTGGAGCCCTCAAACGGCAAAATGTGCCGACAGATCTGCTCGTCAATCTGAATGATGCCATTGTCATCCATCTTCAGGGTGGCGGCGGCGACCTCCAGCAGGGCGTCCTTGCGGGCATCAAAGCCGCCGGTCTCAACATCAACCACAACGGGCATAAAGCCGCGAAAACGGCGTGACATGGGGGTGGGTTTTTCAGTATTTGTTGTCATTCTGCTGCAGATTCTTTTACCTGGGGTAATATAGGTGAGATGAAAACGACTAAAGCCATTGCTGTTATTTCGCTGTGTATGCTGTGTTTGTCCTGGTTCGGGGGGCAGTTGCTCCGCGCCGATGTGCAGACTAAACAGGACATTCTACACCCCCAGGGTCTGTTATGGAAAATTGAAAGGCCATCGCAGTCCCCCAGCTATCTGTTTGCCACCATGCATGTCAATCATCCCCGGGTGGTCAATCTGCCGCCGCCGGTGGAACAGGCTTTCCGTGATTCCCGCCAGTTTGTAATGGAAATGCTGCTGACCTTCCAGGCGGTGGGCCTGGTCAGCCGTGCCAGCTTCTTCAGTGATGGCCGTACCCTGGATAACGTGATGCAGGAGGAGAATTACCGTCGGCTGCTGGCGGTGCTGCAGCAGCGTCTGCAGATCGGTGAAAGCGCGATACGTCATATGAAGCCCTGGGCGGTGTTCAGCCTGTTGATGATGCCCGTAGAGCAAGGCTCGGCCGCTGCGCTGGATATGCAGCTATACCGTCGCGCAATCCAGGCGCAGAAGTCGGTGGCGGGTCTGGAGACGGCGCAGGAACAGGTGGATGTGTTTGACCAGATGAGCATCGCCGATCAGCTGTGGTTGCTGAACCAGGCGGTCAGTGAAATTGAGCAGACCGATGCGCTGTTTCCCGAGATGCTGGAAGCCTATGTGCAGGGTGATCTGGCGGCGCTGGTGCAGATACAGCAGCAGATGATGTCGGCGGAGTCGGACATAGATGACCGTTTGATGCATCGCCTGCTGACAGCGCGTAACCAGCGCATGGCGCAGCGCATGCTGCCCTATCTACAGCAGGGTGAGGCTTTTATTGCGATCGGTGCACTGCATTTGCCGGGGCAGGACGGGGTGTTGCAGCTGCTGCAGCAGCAGGGCTATTCCGTGGCGCCTGTCGATATAAGGCGCTAAACCAGCTGCCAGTTTTCCGTGCCACCCGCATGCAGCGGGATAATGCGCCCATCCGCCAGTGGATAGCTGTCCGGCACCTGCCATGGCTGTTTCTGCAGAGTGACCTGTTCGCTGTTTCTGGGTAGCTGGTAAAAATCCGGGCCATGGAAACTGGCAAAGCCTTCCAGTTTGTCCAGTGCGTTATTTTCATCGAATACCCGCGCATAGAGCTCCAGTGCCAGAGGCGCGGAAAATATACCGGCGCAGCCACAGCTGTTTTCCTTGCGGTTCTGTGCATGGGGTGCGCTATCGGTGCCGAGGAAAAAGCGTGGGTTGCCGGAGATGGCCGCAGCCACCAGTGCCTGGCGGTGTTCTTCCCGTTTCAGCACGGGCAGGCAGTAGTAATGCGGGCGAATGCCGCCCTGGAACAGCGCATTACGGTTATACAGCAGGTGTTGCGGGGTAATGGTGGCGGCGGTGTATTGTGCATCCTCGCTGAGTACGTAGTCCACCGCCTGGCGGGTGGTGATGTGCTCAAATACAATTTTCAGTTCGGGAAAGGCCTGGCGTGTGGGTATCAGTACCTTTTCGATAAAGGCCTGTTCACGATCAAAGATATCAATCTCCGGGTCGGTGACCTCGCCGTGTACCAGTAACGGCATGCCCTGTTGCTGCATGGCTTCCAGCGTGGCGTAGCATTTTTTTATATCGGTTACGCCTGCATCGGAGTTGGTGGTGGCACCGGCGGGGTAGAGTTTGACTGCGTGCACATGCTGGCTGTTGCGTGCCTGGATAATTTCATCCGCCGGGGTATTGTCGGTGAGGTATAATGTCATCAGCGGATTGAAGTCGGTGTCTGCATCCAGCACCGCCAGAATACGTTCACGATACGCCAGCGCCTGGGCGGTGGTAATATTCGGCGGGCTGAGGTTGGGCATAATAATCGCCCGTGCAAACTGGCGTGCACTGAAGGGCACTATGTCCTTGAGCAGTTCACCATCGCGTACATGTAGATGCCAGTCATCGGGTCGTGTTATGGTCAGTTTCATAGTGTCGGTTTGCCAGCGAGTAAGATTAATGTACAGGGATTATCCTTGATTCGCTGCCGGATTGCCAAACCCTGTCGATGTTACTGATGTAGGCCGTAGAAAAAACGGGCAATTGACCCACAATAAAAATTAAACCTATGAACTTCGTTTTTAAAGCACTGCTTGGCAATCTGTTATTGAATAAGGGTCCACAGGACCTGCCCTACTCACTGATACTGATGAAACTGAGTTTGCTGGTGTATTTTCTCAGCGGCCTGCCGGGTGTTTCGATCAGTCTGTCGTTGCCACAATCCATGCTGGCCATGTTGCTTGATGTGCTGGTATTGCTGGGGTTTGTCTACGTCTGTCTCAAGGCCTTCAATCTACAGGCGCGGTTTGTGCAGTCGATTATCTCGCTGGCCAGTGTGGGCACGGTGTTTCAGTTATTGCCCCTGCCATTGCTCTACCAGTTGCAGGATTTACAGGAGGGCGAGCCGATTGCCCCCGGCGTATCCATTTTTCTATTGATACTGGTGAGCTGGAATCTGGCGGTGATGGCACATATTTTCCGTGCCAGCTTTAATGTGCGTTTACTGGCGGCGATGGCATTGACCATTTGTTATATCGTTATTTCCTACCTGGTGAAAGAAAGCATTTTTCCCGGACTACCTGATTAATTCAAGCGGAGCAGCTTTTTGCATATTCATATTTTAGGTATTTGCGGCACCTTTATGGGTGGCGTTGCAGTACTGGCCAGGCAGGCCGGGCATCGGGTGACCGGCGCCGATGCCAATGTCTATCCACCGATGAGCACCCAGCTTGAGGCGCAGGGCATTAGCCTGCAGCAGGGCTATGATGCCGCCGGTGTGGGCGAGCCGGATCAGGTGGTGGTGGGTAATGTAATGACGCGGGGCAATCCCGCAGTTGAACATGTATTGAACCAGAACATTCCCTATAACTCCGGCCCGCAATGGCTGGCGGAAAATGTACTGAAAGACAAATGGGTGCTGGCAGTTGCAGGCACCCATGGCAAAACCACCACCAGCTCGATGCTGGCCTGGATACTGGAAGCCGCCGGGCTACAGCCGGGCTTCCTGATTGGCGGTGTACCAGCGAATTTCGGTATTTCCGCGCGCCTGGGTGAAGGGCCGTTTTTTGTGGTGGAAGCGGATGAATACGACACCGCGTTTTTTGATAAGCGTTCCAAGTTCGTGCATTACCACCCGCGCACCCTGGTGCTGAATAACCTGGAATTTGATCACGCAGATATTTTTGAAGACCTGGCTGCGATTAAAAAACAGTTTCACCATTTAATGCGCACCGTGCCCGGTGAAGGCCTGGTGGTGCAGAATGCAGACGAGCCCAACCTGTCCGATGTTATCGAAATGGGTTGCTGGAGTCAGCGTGAGCAGTTTGCCAGTGATGCTGAGCAGTCGAGCGCCGACTGGGCCATTGCCAATGTCTCGGCAGATGGTCGTGAGTTTGATGTGCTCTATCAACAGCATTTGCAGGGGCGGGTGCGCGGCCATCTGCTGGGGCCACATAATCGCATGAATGCCCTGGCGGCGATTATTGCGGCACGCCATGTGGGGGTGCCGGTGGCGCAGTCAATTGATGCGCTGCACAGCTTTCGCGGGGTAAAACGCCGTATGGAAGTGCTGGGAGAAGTGGCACAGATTACCGTGTATGATGACTTTGCCCATCACCCAACGGCCATTCGCGAAACCCTGCAGGGGCTGCGCGCGGCAGTAGGTGATGCGCGTATCTGGGCGCTGCTGGAACCCCGTTCCAACACCATGCGCATGGGTGTACACAAAGAGCAGCTGGCCGCCTCCCTTGATGATGCGGACCAGGTGTTGCTGTTCCAGCCGCCGGAAGTGGACTGGGACCTGCAGTCGGTGGTGGACCAGCTGGGAGACGCGGCGCAGCTGTTTCGCTCGATTGATGCGATCGTTGAGCTGTTATTCGAGCAGGCGCAGGCGGGGGATCATATACTGATTATGAGCAATGGCGCGTTTGGCGGCATTCATCAACGGGTTCTCGACGCACTGGCAGGCAAACATACTAAAGCCGATTAAACCGGAGTCTTCTTATGTCATCCACTGAAGCGAAAAAAACCATTGTACTGGCCATCAGCGGTGCCTCCGGCGTGCAGTACGGGGTACGCCTGCTGGAGCAGTTGCTGTTGCATGGACACAAGGTGTATTTACTGGTGACCCGTGCCGCCCATGTGGTAATCAGTATGGAAACCGAACTGTCCTGGCCGGCGAATACCCATGAGCTAGGCCAGCAGCTGTGTTTACGTTACGGCGTGGATGAAAGCCAGCTGCGGGTGTGTGGTGAAGCGGAATGGGCGGCGCCCATTGCCAGTGGCTCGGCGACGGTGGATAGCATGGTGGTCTGTCCCTGTTCCATGGGAACCCTGTCGTCCATTGCGGTGGGAGCCAGTGCGAACCTGCTGGAGCGTGCGGCGGATGTGATATTAAAGGAACGCAAGCAGCTTATCCTGGTGCCAAGAGAAACCCCGTTCTCCGATATACACCTGGAAAACATGTTGAAACTATCCCGTATGGGTGCGCTGCTGATGCCGGCCAACCCGGGGTTTTATAATCATCCGCAATCGGTTGAAGAGATTGTGGATTTTATGGTCGCACGCATCCTCGATCATCTGGGCATTGAGCAATCATTGCAGCCCAAATGGGGGGAGTAGCTTTCTCGCCGGGCCTGCTGGCCCGGCGTTAACAGCAATACAGCACAAATAAAAAGGCTGGTTAATGAATCATTAACCAGCCTTTATGTATTTATGTGTCTGTGTTGCAAACGTCTTCAGCCTGCAGGCCTTTCTGGCTATCAATCAGATTGAATTCAACCTTTTGCCCGTCTTTCAGGGTTTTGAATCCTTCACCTCGAATGGCCCTGAAGTGAACGAATACATCGTCTCCGGTGTCACGCTCGATAAAGCCATATCCTTTTGAGTTATTAAACCACTTAACGGTTCCTGTTTCACGATCTGACATTTACATATACCTTTCATTATCATTTGATTTTGATAAGCCCTTCCATGGGCTAGTCAAAGCAACGTCACGAGGCGCTGGCAACGTCCTCTGCCTGCAGCCCTTTATCACCCTCGGTGATTTCGAACTCAACGCGCTGCCCTTCAAACAGGGTTCTATGACCCTGGCCGCGAATCGAGCGGAAGTGGACAAAGACATCATCCCCGTTATCACGGGTAATAAAGCCAAATCCCTTGCTGGTATTAAACCACTTTACAGTGCCTGATTCACGATTTTTATCGGATTTTGTTGCTTTTTGTTGATTATTTTTGCTGTTTCTGGCAGGCGCATTAGCGCTCGCTAATGCAGTAGCCAGACTGGCGATAAAAATCAGTACGGCGAGGCTCGCAATACCGTTGGTGGTGGAGATGTTTTCAGTGGTTAACAGTTGTGTTGCAATGCCGGTGGCAATGGCAGTAATGATAAGTGTAATAATTATTATGCGTGTTACAGAAATGCTCATATATGTTTCCTGAAAATAAAAAACTAAAAAAATAATAGCAGTAGCTCAGGGCTGCTATTGCTGCTCATGGTTCATCAGAAAAGCCTGATGGGCGTTAAGTCAGGGAAGTCGGAATAATAATCCATGCAGCATACGCCGGGCGCGAAAGCATTGCGCCGGCCACCCGGGGCAAGTCTATATATCAGGAATATATAAGACGGGCAATAAACGGTACTAAAAAATCCCCTGGATCTGTTTTTTCATTTTCAATAACTTATTAGTTGTTGAAAATGGCGCACGTCGCTGTGCAGAGATCGCTTTGAATTAATCGACTTTCCCTGAACCTGATGAAGTTGCAACCCGGCAATGTCATCAGGCTCAACGGCCATTATAGTATTGTTTTCGGCCTGTCGACCAGTGGTAAGATAAACAGCCACTGTAGCGCCGCTTTAGTGGCTATGGAGATTCTTCGGGCTGGCTTCTGGCGAGGCTTATCCGGGCCATCAGTTCCTCAACCGAGGTGTCCGAGGGCATCTGCAGGTGAAAGCCCTGGTTGTTTAAATTATCAATGACTTTCTGTGGGTCTTCCTTGGCCAGTTTACTGTTGTTGTCCAGCTCCAGTGACATGGCAAAGCTCAGCTGTCCCAGTTTTTTTCTCAGGCCTTCATCAATTTTATCGAAACCGTCTTCTTCCGCCAGGTAGATATACATATCCGGTTTGGCGGAGCAGCGATAGATGTAGCAGCTGGTGGCCATTAGCGGGCACCCGCCAGATTTGCCAGTACCCGGTCAGCGGCATCAATGGTGGCCTGGATGTCTTCATCACTGTGCATGGCGCTGACAAACCCCGCTTCATAGGCAGATGGCGCCAGGTAAATGCCTTCATCCAGCATGCCATGATAGAAGGCCTTGAACTGTTCCAGGTTGCACTGGGTGGCCTGCTCGAAGTTGCTGACCTGGTCGGCGTCGGTGAAAAACAGGCCGAACATGCCGCCGACGATATTCTGTGTCATGGCAATATTATGCGCCGCCGCTTTTTGCAGAATGCCCTTAACCAGTGTGTTGACTTTGGCATTCAGGTTTTCGAAAAAGTTATCCGCGGCAATCAGTTCCAGGGTTTTAAGGCCGGCAGCCATCGCCACCGGATTACCGGATAATGTGCCTGCCTGGTAAACCGGACCGGTGGGTGCGATATATTCCATAATGTCGCGGCGACCACCAAAGGCGCCTACCGGCATGCCGCCACCGATCACCTTGCCCAGTGTGGTCAGGTCGGGTTTGACCTGATAGATGGACTGCGCGCCGCCCAGTGCGGTGCGGAAGCCGGTCATGACTTCATCAAAAATCAGCACACTGCCATGTTCATCACAGACCTCACGCAGACCCTGCAGAAAACCATCCAGTGGTGGAATGCAGTTCATATTGCCGGCCACCGGTTCGACGATAATACAGGCAATCTTGTCACCCATTTTTGCGAAGGTGTCCCGCACCTGGTCCAGGTCGTTGTAGGTGAGTGTCAGGGTGTGTTCTGCGAGGCAGGCGGGTACGCCGGGTGAGCTGGGCACGCCCAGGGTGAGCGCGCCGGAACCGGCTTTTACCAGCAGTGAGTCGGAATGGCCGTGGTAACAGCCCTCGAACTTGACGATGGTGTCACGGCCGGTGAAGCCGCGGGCCAGGCGAATTGCGCTCATGGTAGCTTCGGTGCCGGAGCTGACCATGCGCACCGATTCAATCGATGGCATTAACTGGCAGATGCGTTCCGCCATTTCGGTTTCAATCACGGTGGGTGCACCAAAGCTCAGGCCGTGCTCGGCACTGTCCTTCACCGCCTTGATCACCTCGGGGTGGGCATGACCCAGCACCATGGGCCCCCAGGAACCGACATAGTCGATATAGCGCTTGTTGTCCGTGTCCCAGATATAGGCACCGTTGGCGCGGTCGATAAAAACCGGGTCGCCGCCAACGCCTTTAAATGCTCTGACGGGTGAATTGACGCCGCCGGGAATAACCGTCTGGGCCTGGGTGAAAAGTTCCGCCTGCGAATGTTTCTGGGACATAGATTAAATACCTGGACAGATGTTGTTGCTAAAAAGAGGGGTATTTTACATGAAAAACTCCGGGTATATTAGGGCAGCCGGTGAAAAACCTCGCGGCGCACAGAGACCACAGCTGGCAACTGCTATGGTCAGGTCAAATCAATAAACGGGGCAGAAATGAGTCAGCAACCGCAACGCTGTGAGTGGGCCGGCAGTGATCCGCTGTATCAGCAATACCATGATGAGGAATGGGGCGTGCCCAGCCACGATGATCAGCACCTGTTTGAAATGTTGATACTGGAAGGTGCCCAGGCGGGACTTAACTGGTTGACGATTCTGAAAAAGCGCGAAAATTACCGTCAGGCGTTTGATGGTTTTAATGCGGAAAAAATGGCTGTCTATTCCGACAGTAAAATTGCGCAGCTGTTACAGAATCCCGGCATAATCCGCAATAAACTCAAGGTGAATGCGGCGGTGCTTAATGCCCGTGCTTTTCTCGCGGTGTGCGATGAATTCCCGTCCTTTGATGCCTATATCTGGCAGTTTGTTGGTGGTGAACCGCTGATCAATCACTGGCGAAGTCTGCATGAGGTGCCGGTGAGCACCGCGGCGTCGGAGGCGATGAGCCGGGATCTGAAAAAACGTGGCTTTAAATTTGTTGGCCCCACCATCTGTTATGCTTATATGCAGGCGGTGGGCATGGTGAATGATCACACCCGTGACTGTTTTTGCTATGCTGGCCGTAAATAAACAGCGGTTATCTTAACCAGGGAATCTCTGAAAATCAGAGCTTACCTGATTTAAAAAATGTCAAATAATCTGTTTCACAGGGAGCTTATATGAAAAAACAACTGATACTATGTCTGCTGTGTCTGGGCTTCAGCCTGAATGCCGTGGCGGAGAAAAAATTCGAACTGTCGGCTCAATGTCAGGAAGACGTGATGAATATGATCAAATGCCGGGTGGCGGATGATATCTCAGCGAATGACGCGATTGATTCGATGAAGCTGCGCGCCAATCTGCTTAATTTCAAACTGGTTGGGCATATGCCGCTGTCGGAGCAGGTGGCGGCAATGGGTGGAAAGTCCAACCGCATGGAAATATTCCAGTTCTGCGATGCGATGATCGCTGCGCAGATGGTGAAACACAGTATGGCCTTCGCCGGTTATCTGCCGTGTCGTATTTCGCTGGTGCTGGATGATAATGACCAGGCCTGGCTGATTACATTGAATATGGATAAAACCATGAACGATGCCAGTCTGCCGAAAGAGCTGCAGAGCCTGGGTACAAAGGTGCGTAACAATATCTATTCGATTATCAGCGCGGGTGCGGAAGGCAGCCTGTAACTCAAGTGTAGCGACTATAGAAGACCGGCTTGTTCCGCTGTGTTTTGCACAGCTGGCTTTAGCGGTGATACTTTCACCGATTTAAGCCGGGTGGCGGGGTAACTGCTGGATAAATTCGCGACAGCGCTGTTTTATTTCATCGTCATCAGCGGTATCAAACACATCGCTGATTACCGCCAGCATATCCGCGCCCTGGCTGATTAACTCGCCACAGTTCTTGCGGTTAATGCCGCCGATGCAACATATCGGCGTGCTGTGTGTGGATTTAATCTGTGCAATTAATGACGTACTGGCGCGGGGCGCGTCGGGTTTGATCTGTGAACCGAAAAAACTGCCAAAGGCAATGTAGTCGGCGCCATTTTCGATGGCTCGTTGCGCCAGCTCGCTGTCGTTATAGCAACTGACACCAATCATATAATCCGCTCCCAGCTGCCTGCGCACATCACTCAGGGCTGCGTCATCCTTGCCGATGTGTATGCCGTCGGCTTCACTCTGTCTTGTCAGCTCTATATCGTCATTGATGACCAGCAGTGCATTGTACTGATTACACAGGCGGCGCAGTTGCTGTGCCTGTTCAAGTCGTTTGTCTGTATCCCGGCTTTTGTCGCGGTACTGGATCAGGCGCGCACCGGCGGACAGCGCCGCTTCGGCCATACTGCAAAAGCGCTCTGCCGGCATCAGCTGCTGGTCGGTAATTACATAAAGGCCGTGCAGGGATTTATTCATAAAGCAGGCGCTGGCATTAACGTCGATTGGGGATGAGCTGGCCCTTGCCCAGTGCCTCGGCCCTGAGCAGGGTTTTGTAGGTGTAGTCCAGTGCATTCTGGCAGGCATTGACAGGTTCAATGGCCTGCGCAATCAGCGCCGCAGCACTCGCCGCCAGGGTACAGCCGGAGCCGTGGTATTCATGCTCGAGCCGCTTGTAGCGAAAGCTCGCGGTGCATTTCATGCGGTGATACAGCTTGTGTACCACCTCTGCTTTGCGGGCGTGGGTGCCGGTCACCAGCACATGTTGCGCACCCAGGTTATTGAGATGCTGCGCGGCAATTTCCGCCGACAGTTTCTGACTGGTGAGGTGCAAGGCTTCGGGGATATTCGGTGTCAGCAGAAAGGTGTTGGGAATAATCAGGCTGTTGATGGCATCTATCAGGTTTTTCTGCGCCAGGCTGGAGCCACCGCCGGCGAACAGTACCGGATCGTAGATCACCGGAATCTGCGGGTGCTCCCTTAACAGGGTGTAAATGGCCTCTGCCACCTGGCCTGAACCCAGCATGCCGATCTTGATCGCACTGATCGGCATGTCCTGCAGAATGGCGCGGGCCTGCTTGAGAATAAAGTGCTCATCCACCGTCTGGAAGCTACTGACATTGTGGGTGTCCTGGATGGTATTGGCGGTAATAATCGGCGCCGGGTGGCAGCCGTGCTGGCTGATGGCCTGGATATCCGCCTGTATGCCGGCACCGCCGGTGGGGTCCAGGCCGGAAAAGCAGAGAACGATGGGGGGCGAGTGTTGACTGCTCACGGGATGCGTATTTAAGCCTGTGTTGCGTTAAAGTTGGCCGACTATTTTAGGTTTATTCGTCGTGCACTGTCAAAAGTGCACTGGCTCGCCGCCCGCCCGGACTGTTGTGGCAACTGGCTTCAGCAAACCTGGCGCACCGACTGGGCCAGGTCAATCACACGTGCGCGAATGTATTTATTGCCCTGGGTTTCAGCGGAAATTTTCAGGTAGGCGCTGTAGTCTGCCAGTGCCGGGGTATGGCATTCCAGCTGGTCGTAAATTGCGGCGCGAGCCTTGAGGGCATCTGCCTGGTCTTCATCCAGTTCAACCATCAGGTCGGCAAACACCAGGGCCTTTTCAAACTGGCTGGCCTGCATATACAGATTACGCAGGTTGCGCAGCATGCGCAGCAGTATGTCCTTGTTGCTGCAGGTGGCGAGCACACCGTGTGTGCGTGATTTGCTGTGCCTGGGGCCGTAATATTCCTGCAGCCGTTCCTCAATGTCTTCTTCACTCAGGGAGAGACCGCCGAAGTAGGGGTCGAGCACAATCGCGCCATCGCTGATCTCCAGTTTGACCAGAAAGTGCCCCGGAAAGGATACCCCGGTGAGCGGCAGGCCGAGGGCCTGTCCGACTTCCATGTACAGGATCGACAGGCTGATGGGGATTCCCAGTTTGCGATCGATGACATCGTTGAGAAAGCTGTTGCGCGGGTCGTAATAGGAGTCGCCATTGCCTTCAAAACCTTTTTCAATAAACAGCACATGGTTGAGCTGTTTCAACACGTCGGCTGCATTGGCGGTATCCGGCAGGCGGTGGTGTATTTCCAGCGCCATCTCGTGAATTTGTCGCAGATAGTCGTCGATATCCAGCTCGGGGTATTCCAGGCGCGCAATCGTCAGCGCGGTCTGTGCCAGATGAATGGATTCATCCGGCTGATTCAGCAGGCGCGTAATGGTTTGTTGAAGTGGACTGTGTGGAGGCATGTCAGGCCGTGTATCGCATGCGGGTGCCGTGTTCCAGTGACAGCAGGATTTCATCGGGACTCAGCTCGGCGGGAAACAGCACACCGGAAATCTGTGCGCCGTGAATGCTGGCACCCGCCAGCTGTGTACTGCTGAAGTCGATACCCCGCAGGTTGCACATGCGGAAATAGCAGTTGCGCATGTCCAGTCCGTCGGCGTTCATGCCGCTTAGATCGACGCCGCGAAAATCGGCGCCACTCAGGTCGCAGCTCTCGCCGCGCTCTCGGCGCTGATTGAACTCTTCGGTTTTTCCTTCCCGTAGCAGCTTGTACAGCTCTTCGCATTTTATCTGGGGTGTTGTGCCAGGCATAATGTTATCCCATGTGATTAACTTACCCTAAGTATAGCAGCCCCAGAATAGCTGTATGTTGTGCTATTCGCCGTAGAGAGTCAGGATTAGTTGCCGCTGGTGGGGTTGGGTACGGTGTTCCCAGAGAAAAATACCCTGCCAGGTACCGAGCAGCAACTGGCCATCGCTGAAAGGGATGCTCAGGCTGCTGTCGGTGAGGATGGTGCGGGTGTGTGCCGGCATATCGTCCGGCCCTTCGTCGGTGTGCTGATAGAGCGGGTCGCCGTCCGGGGTGAGGCGGCTGAAAAAGGATTCCAGGTCCGCGCGCACCGTGGGGTCGGCGTTCTCGCATAAAATTAACGAGGCGCTGGTGTGCTGCACAAACAGATTGGCCATGCCCTGCTGTATGCCCGAGGCCTGTACCCGTTGGTTGATCTCGTGGCTGATATTCTGGGTGCCACGGCCGCGGGTGTGAAAGCTGAGTCTGTGCTGGCTGAGCATCTCAGCTGGCGCCGTGGATTTTTTCTAACAGGGGCATATTGAGGTAGCTCGCATTGAAGCTGTTGCCGGCCAGAACCTCGAAGGGTTGATCCGGTTCGCCCATATTGTCCAGCACCAGTGCGGCACCGCTGAAATCGTGTGTGCGGGTGTAGTCATTGATGGTGATAATGGTTTTAAGCCCTGCACCCAGGGATGATTTGATACCATTTTCCGAGTCTTCAAATGCCAGGCAATCGGCCGCCGTGAGCTCGAGTTTATCTAATGCCCAGTGATAAATATCTGCTGCGGGTTTTTTCGCAGGCACTATGTCGCCTGCGGCAATCACTTCAAACCAGTCGGATGAGCCACTACCCAGGGCGTGCTCCAGCAGGGCGGTGACATTTTCCGGGGTGGTGGTGGTCGCAATCGCCAGCCGCATGCCCTGTGCACGTGCTTCGTTGATCAGGCGCTTTACGCCGGGGCGCATGGGTATGGCACCGGTAGCCAGTAATTCGGTGTAATGGCGGGTTTTCGACTTATGCAGCTCCTTGATCAACTCCGGGGTGTGGTCATCCTGCGGAAAATCTGTATTGTATTTTTGCAGATAGAAGGCCATGCGCTCCTTGCCGCCGGTCACTTCCAGCAGTTCGCCATAGAGTTCAACTGACCAGTTCCAGTCAAGTCCGGCCTGCTTGAATGCCTGGTTGAATGCAACCCGGTGACCATCGCGTTCGGTGTCCGCAAGGGTGCCGTCCACATCGAAAATCAGTGCCTGAAGTGCTGTCATGTGTCTATCTCGTAATTTAAAACAGCGAATTCTAGAATAAGCGGCGGGATAAAAATAGCCTATACTTGAAATGGGTATATTGAAGGGCATTCAGCTGCATCGGTATTGTTGCTGCAGCCATAAAAAATCACATTCTACAGGCAGGTAAAGTGCGGGCGGGCACAAGTGACTATTACTGGTGTGTGTTCAGCATAAATTTGTTCATCGTATGACGAAATTTTTCCATATCAAATCCATCAAGAACAAGTTGATGCTGATTATTATGTCGGTCAGCCTGATCGGCTTGTTGACCGTGGCCAGCAGTATTCTGATTCGCGAAGTGATTGTGTTGCAGGATATTCAGCAACGGGATCTTGAGATACTGGCAAAAATGGTGATGGATAACACCTCGGCCTACCTTGCTTTTGATGATGAAAATGGTGCAACCATGGCGCTGGCATCGCTCAAGGCGAAAAAACAGATTACCCGTGCTGTGCTGTTTGACCGGCAGGGTCAGTTGTTTGCGGTCTATCCACAGGCATTACATGATTCGCTGGCACCGACTGATATTGATCAGTATCAGCACAGCGATAAAACCGCCTTTCTGGTGCGCGAAGAAGTCCGGGTTGATGGTGAATTGATGGGTTATCTGTCACTGGAGTCGGACGACTCGTTAATCGACGAGTTTATTAGCGGTGCTATCAGCGGGCTTTTATTAATTCTCTCGGTTGGTGCATTAATTGCCTATTTGCTGGCGGCCAGGTTGCAGAAAATTATTTCCGAGCCGGTGGAGCATCTGACCCGAACCGCGTCGGAGATCAGCTCGCAGAAAAACTATGCGCTGCGCGCAGAAAAAGAAAGTGAAGATGAAATCGGCATTCTGACTGACGAATTCAATAATATGCTGACCCAGCTGGAGGCGCGTAATAATGAACTGATTGAAAGTCAGCACCGGTTTCGTGAAGTGATTGAGCAATCCGTTGATGCCCTGTTTATCTTTACCAGTGATGGCGGCCTGGTGGATGTAAATAACAAGGCCTGTGAATCGCTGCAGTTGTTACGGGAAAATCTGTTGCAGATGAAAGTCTATGAGTTTGATTGTCAGTACAATACAGCCGATTCACTGCAGCAATTGTTGCAACAATTAAGTAAGAAGGAAGGGCTGAGTGTTGAAACAGAATACCGAAAGAGCAGTGGTGAAGTCGCCCCGGTTGAAGTGAATTATGGCTATCTAAATATTGAGGGCGAGAAGCTGGTGCTGGCCTCGGCACGGGATATTACCGATAGAAAACAGGCGCAGTTGAAGCTGGAGCAGGCCAATGATCTGCTGGAGGCCAAGGTGAGTGAGCGAACAAAAACGCTTAAAAATGTAAATGCAGCCCTGTCCGAGGCCAAGGAGAAAGCTGAGGCAGCAAATCAGGCAAAAAGCCTGTTTCTGGCGAATATGAGTCACGAAATCAGAACGCCGATGAATGCAGTTATTGGATTTACCGATGTGCTGGCCAATAGTGGGCTGAATGAACAGCAGATGGGTTATGTCAAATCAATCCAGTCGGGTAGTCGGAACCTGTTAAGCCTGATAAACGATATTCTGGATCTGTCGAAAATTGAAGCCGGAAAAATGAAAATTGATGTCGATAAGGTGTATGTGTCACAGCTGTTACATGACCTTAAAGATGTGTACCAGATTTCCGCGCAGGAAAAAGGTCTGCAGCTCGAATTAAAGATTGATGACAATGTGCCGGAAGTGGTGTTTACGGATGAACTGCGTCTGCGACAGATTCTGTTTAACCTGGTAAATAATGCGGTCAAATTTACCTCCAGGGGTAAAATTACCATTAGTTGCAGTTATACACCGGAGCGGGCCGATGACCTGTTTTCCAGCCTCAGGATTGCTGTAATCGATACCGGGATTGGTATTGAGGAGAAGGACCAGAAAACGATCTTTGATATCTTTGTGCAACAGGATAACCAGAGCACCCGTGAATTTGGTGGTGCGGGTCTGGGTCTGGCAATCAGTTCCAGGCTGGCGGAAAAACTGGATGCGAAATTGTCGGTTTCCAGTAAAAAAGGAGAAGGCAGCTGTTTCGAGTTGTTGTTGAGAACGCCCGAAGTCATAATTATCGATGACAGCAGGCGGCACGAAAAAAGTGTAAAGCAGATTCGCTTCAAACCGGCCAGGTTGCTGCTGGTGGATGATCTGGATGTTAATAGAACGCTTATTGCTGAATACCTGGCGTCGCAGCCGTTTGAAATACTGCATGCATCGAATGGTGAGCAGGCTGTCAAGCAGGCAAAACAGGAAAAACCGGATCTGATTTTAATGGATGTGCGTATGCCGGTAATGAATGGCATAGAGGCAACAAAAATTATTAAAGCTGACGAAGATGTTCGCTCTATTCCGGTGGTTGCCGTTACCGCGTCGGTGGTTGAGGATAAACGCGCAGACAAAAAGCGCGGCGTATTCGACTTTGTTTTGTACAAGCCCTTAAGTTCGGAAAAGCTGATGCAGGCGTTAAGTCATTTTCTGCAGGTGGATACAGTTACCCAGGTGAAAAAAGATGATGCTATGCAGGTTGATCCACTGTCGACAGAGCTGGCATTGGCTGAGCCTGCTTTTATTGAGCAGCTGGTTGAATATGAACCTGTGATCGAAAAAACCCGTAACCAGGGTAATTTCGCCAGCATGGATGCTTTGTTAGATGATCTGTGTGCACTGGAAAAGCCTTATCAGTTGCCGCAGTTTCGTTCAGTGGTTTCTGATTTGCGTAAAGCTAATCAGGTATTCGATGTGGAACAGTCACAGAAGTTGCTGACAGCTCTGGCGTCAGCTATTCAGGCATTGAAGGTTAGCCAGTATGAGTAGGCAGTTTAAAATACTGATTGTAGATGATAGCCCGAAGAACATCCAGGTGGTTGCTCATTTGCTGGCGGATCAGGCCTATGATATTTCCTATGCAACCAGTGGCCTGCGTGCGCTGGATATGCTGCATGAAAATCGCTTTGATCTGGTGTTGCTGGACGTAATGATGCCGGGCATGAGCGGTTATGATGTGTGTCGACAGATTAAACGTGAAAATATATCGGGGGATACGCCGGTTATATTTCTGACGGCCAAAACGGATGAACAAAGTTTGCTGGAGGCATTCGAGGTTGGCGGACAGGACTATGTGACAAAGCCGTTTACTGCGGCGGAACTGCTGGCACGAATAAAAACCCATCTAAAACTGAAAGCATATGAAGACTCGCAGCAGGCGGTGATCGACAATGCCACCGCTGAGCTGTCTTTATTAAACCGGGAAATTATTGAAACCCAGAAAGAAGTTATTTTTACCATGGGTTCAATCGGTGAAACCCGTTCAAAAGAAACCGGTCTGCATGTCAAGCGAGTGGCAGAATACTCGCGCTTACTGGCGCTGCTTTCGGGGCTGGATGATTACGAAGCTGACATGATCGCCATGGCGTCACCGATGCATGACATTGGCAAGGTAGGTATACCCGATGCCATACTGCATAAAAAAGGACGACTCACGCCGGATGAATTTGAAATAATGAAAACCCATGTCACCATTGGCCATGAGATGCTGAAGCACAGTCAGCGTCCGATTATGCAGACAGCGGCGATTATTGCACTGCAGCATCATGAAAAATGGGACGGCAGCGGTTATCCGGCTGCAACAGAAAAAGAAGATATTCATATCTATGGCAGAATCACTGCGCTAGCGGATGTGTTCGATGCGCTGGGTTCAAAACGCTGCTACAAGGAAGCCTGGAGTGATGAAGATATTCTGGCGCAGATCAGGCAGGAGTCCGCTCGGCATTTTGATCCGACACTGGTGGATCTGTTGTTTGATAATCTGGACGCATTTTACCAGATTCGCGAGACGTACCGCGATCAGCCGGAGCAGGATCCGTTACAGCAAATCAGCGAGGCAGAGGCTGTATCAATGGATGCAATTGCATCGCTACAGAAAGGGCTGCGCTGAGTTCAAACCTGGCTATCCGTTTTTGTCTGTGTGGGCGGATGCAGCTGTTGATGGCGGGTCTGTTTGCCGCTGCATCTGCGTTTAGTGGGCAGTTTAATTGTGGATACAACCTGCTCGGCGGTTGCGCGGTAGGTGGTGAGTTTACCACCGGTGACCGTGATCTGGCCGGGATGCTGCTTGCTGGTAATAATGATAGTGTCACGCGATGCATTAAACGCACTGTCTGCGGCATTCTGTAACACACGCAGGCCGGCAAATTGCGCAACGATATCAGCCCTGCTAGCTGGCGGTTCAAAATGCCGGTTGTAGTTTTCCAGCAGGTAATCAATTTCTTTATCATTTGCCTGTAATTCTTCTATCTTGCCGCTGTAGTGTCGCTCCGTGGTGCCGATTAAGGTCATCTGTTGTTTCCACGGGATGGCGAAGATGGCGCGTTGATCGCTGGCCTGTAAATAATAGGCGCCCTGTTTCAGTGGGCGCCTGATAATAATGTGGCTGCCAGCCACCAGGTCCAGTTGAGGCAGTGGCATCTGTGGCTGAATTTTTTGCTGTGTCTGTGCTGCCCAGGGGCCGCTGCAATTTATCAGGTAGTGGGTGCTGATATAATAATCCTGCTGCTGTTTTCGGTAATGAATCCGGTGACAGTCTGTGTAGTTTGAGTCAACCAGGTCGGCCTCGAATTCGGTTTTTGCACCCAGTTTAATCGCCGACTCAACCACGCTTTGCGTGAGTTGCTGATCATCGGTTTGCGCATCATAGTATTGAAAAACCTGTCGCAGATCGCTTGTTTGCAAACCATCCAGTGTGTCCCAGTCCTGACGTTTTATTATGCGAAAAGGTTTTCGGCTGAACAGGCTGTAAATGCTCAGACCAAGCCAGATAAGCCAGGCGGGTCGCGAACTGTTTTTATACACGGGAATATAAAACGGAATCAGTTTAACCAGCTGTGGTGCATTGCGCAGCAGGCGTCTACGTTCCTGCAGGCTTTCCCATACCAGTGAAAACTGTGCACTTTCCAGGTAGCGCAGGCCACCATGAATTAGCTTGCTGGATTTGCAGGAGGTACCCATGCCGGCCTGTGTCTGTTTTTCCAGTAACAGGGTGCGATAACCGCAACTTGCTGCCGCCTGTGCGATGCCAGCGCCCTGAATGCCAGCACCGATAATCACCACATCATAATCAGCTTGCATCAAAGGTTAGTTTTGCGCCTGGTTGGAAATCAGGTTCAGCGCCAGTACCGGGTGTTCCAGCATGGCGCAGATATTTCGCGTTTCGATCAGTGGAATATTATGGCTGGCATAATGCAGCGCGAGTTCGGGGTCGGTTACATCGTAGACCATCCAGTGCCAGTTGCCGGGCCAGGGGTCCATATTGAGCGGGATCTTACGGTGGTTGGCAATCAGGTAATCCGGCGCCAGGTTTTTTGCCAGATGGTGGCTGAGATCGTCGTAGTTATGCAGTATCCAGCCGGTCTGGAAGTCGCTGTGCTTTTTGGTATAGCTGATGGCATCCTGGTCATAGGAAATAATCACACACTGTGAATGAATAATATCCAGTGTTCTCAGCAGGTCTGCCATAATCGTATCAACACCATAATGCTGCAATGTGGCTTCCTTGATTTCCACAAAGGCGGTGGCCTTGGGGTAATTCTGCAGTAACTGCACCACTTCACTGAGGCGTGGAATGCGCTGATTGAAAAAGGCCAGTGAAAAGCGTTCAGGCTCGTGGGCGCGTATATTCTTCAATTCTTCATAGCTCATTTCAAACAGGTTGCCCTGAATGCCGGTGGTGCGTTGCAGCTCTACATCGTGAAATACCACCAGCTCACCATCGGCGGTGCACTGCACATCGAATTCAATATAGGAAGCCCCACACTGCAGTGCCGACTGCAGCGAAATCAGGGTATTTTCCGGGTAGCTCGCCATCATGCCGCGGTGGGCTACAAGGTGTGGAATTGGCATATCAATTTATCCGTACTAATTTATCCGGGTTTACATAATTTGTTATCAATGAGTTTAGTCGTTCCTGCAGCGCTTGCGTAATTCTCCGACAAAATGTGCATAACGCCGGGTTAGTGCATGGTTTTGCTGTGGTGTGAACGGCTGTTGCACAGTCAGGTGTTGCCACTGGCTGCTGTTGCGCGAAGCAAACTGGTTAGCCAGGCTGGCGCAACCTCGGGCGCTGGCCTCGCTCTGTGCAAAGCGCAGCACCGACGCCTGGTTGAGGTCGGATAATTTCTGGCACAGGCCATCCAGCTGGCTCAGTCCGCCGCTGATTAGAATCCGCTGTGGAGGCTGCATCAGTTGCTGCAGGTTATGGCTGATCAGAAATACAATGCTCTCAATCAGCGCGACGTATTTTTGCGAGTCGGACATGGTGTCGGCAGCGATAAACGCTGCTTCACCGGCATCACACCACCAGGGTGAGCCCAGCCCCGCCACGGTATTAATAAACAGCGGCGGCTCGCTGACCTCGGCCAGCCATAGCGGTAATTGCTGGTACATCGAGGCCTGAGGCAGTTGCTGGCTGAGCCAGTCGAGCGCCGCGCCGGCGCCATTGACGGTGCCTTCACTGAGAAAACGCACCTGTTCTGTATCGCTGTAACACAGGCTGCGCAACAGGCGCAGGGCAGGTGGCTTTTCTGGCTGTGGTGACAGTACAAACGCCCCTGTGCCGACATTCACCAGGCAGTCGTCCGGGGTGAGTGGCGGGTAGGCGGCGGGCAGCGCGTTCTGGTCGCCACACACCGCGTACAGTGGAATATCCGCCTGCCTGAGCCGGCCATAGTCTGCCAGCATGGGACGTAACTCCGGCAGAACGTCGGCGGGAATCTGAAACAGCTCAAGCAACTGGGGTGACCAGTCGAGAGTCTGGATATCCATCAGCTGGGTACGCTGGGCATTGCTGTGGTCAATCACACAGGGCGCCTGTTGCAACAGGTGAAACAGCAGATAGCTGGCCAGCGGCGCGATACACAGGGTTTGTGACTGCAGCGCCTGTTGCACCGGCTGGTTGTGCTCAAGCAACCAGTGTATTTTGCTGGCGGCATAGTGGGGCGACAGGGGCAGGCCGCTGAGCTGGTGAATCTGCGTCTGGTTTCCCTGCTGTCGCAGTTGCTCGACCTGTGCCTGGCCGCGCTGGTCACGCCAGCTGATGGCCGGTGACAGTGCCTTGCCGCTGTGCCTGTCCCAGGCAACCAGGGTTGAGCGCTGTGTGCAGAGGCCGCCGTGGCTGATGCGTTGCAGCAGTTGTGGTGGAAGTCCGTGCAGCAGCTGCTGCAGCGATTGCAGGATCTCATCCGCATCCTGCTCGATAAACTGGCCCTGTGTGTGGCTGCGAATGGCCTGGCTGTCAATCTGCAGCAGTTCTCCCGTGGGGCTAAACAGCGCCAGCCGACTGGCGTGTGAGCCCTGATCCAGCACCAGTGTGAGCTCGGTCTGGTCGGTTTGTGTGGGGTTGGCAGCTTCGGGTTTGTGACTCATGCACAGGAGTAAAGCCCAGTTTTCATGATAAAACTGCAGATGAGCGTAAAATATTGCGCATCGACCCTAACATAAGAAAATGTTAATATTTTGCTTTATGGATTTGTGTGGCGCCTGCTTAGCGTTTGTCTTGTCTGCTGGCACGGGCTCATTGATCGGGTCTCCGTGTAGGGGGCCGTTAATTTAAACAGCGTGAAAACTGGAGGCACACAGTGGCGACAATAGAATTAAACGAACAGACTCTGGAAAAAACCATCGTTGAAAATGACATCGTCATTATCGATTTCTGGGCCCCCTGGTGTGGCCCCTGCAAAAACTTTGCACCCATCTACGAAGAAGTGTCTGAAAAGTATCCGGACATTGTATTTGCCAAGGTGAATACAGAAGAAGAGCAGGCGATTGCGGCGCATTTCCAGATTCGTTCGATCCCTACACTGATGGTCTTCCGTGAACAGATCGTGCTGTTTTCCGAAGCCGGTATGCTGCCCGGGAGCGCCCTGGAACAGCTGGTGTCACAGGTTAAGGAGCTGGATATGGCAAATGTCAGAGCGGAAATCGAAGCTGCTGAAGCGGAAGCCGGTAATAAGGCGTAATTTATTACGATTCGCACCATTATCCCTTAGCCACAGAAAAGGCCGCTTCAAGCGGCCTTTTCTGTGTTTGCCCATTGGCTGGCAGTAATGCTATTTAATCTTCTTCAGACTTTTTAGCAGGTCTTTCTGCCATTGCGCGGAGAACTGCTTGCGCATCTGGGTTTTGCTGGTTTCGATGGCCAGCAGGTCTTTGCTGCGTTTTTCGCTCAGGGCGATTTCCGCCCTGACCTGCTTGAGCTCCGCTTCCAGCTTGCTCAGGGTGTTACGCATGCCCTGCAGACCATCGGCTGCGCCACTGACCACTTTCTTTTTCGCAGCGGGTTTTGCACTGGTGCCGGCTTTGGCCGGTGTTTTGCCGGGTGCTGCGGCTTTCGGGGCTTTTTTCGGCGCTGCTTTCTTAGCGGCCGCTTTTTTCACTGCCGGTTTTGCCGCTGCAGCCTTTTTAGCTGTCGCCTTGCTGGGTGCGGCTTTAGTGGCCGGCTTCCTGGTTGTTGTGGGCTTGTCGGCGGGCTTTTTGTCCGTAGCTTTGGCAGGCGCTTTCTTTGCCGCTGCTTTTTTAGCTGCAGCTTTAGCCGCAGGTTTCGCAGTCGCTTTGGCTTTTGCCGCCGTCGGGCTGGCCGCGGCTTTCGCTTTGACTGCAGCCTTAGGAGCAGCCTTGGGCGTAGCCTGGGCAGCGGCACTGGCTTTGGCTACATTTTTTGCCAGTCTGGCGGCGGGTTGCTCGGCCACCACCGGCTTGTCGCTGACAGCAGAGCTGACCGGAACCGGTGCTTTCGCCGCTTTTGCCGGTTGCATGGCCCTGGCTGGGGGCACGTTTTTCAATGCCTTCATCATGTCGTTAAAGATGTCCCTGATGTCGCCCTTGCCTTCGATCACCGACAGCTTGCCCTGCTGGCGGTAATAGTCTGCCACCGGCTGGGTCTGTGTTTCATATACGCGCAGACGCTTGCCGATGGTTTCTTCATTGTCATCGGAGCGGTGGTGCAGGTTGCCGCCACATTTGTCGCATTCGTCTTCCATGGTGGGCGGGTTGGTAAAGATGTTATACACCGCACCGCAGTCCTCGCAGGTGAGGCGGCCGGTGAGGCGCTGCATCAGTATGTCGAAGTCCACATCGATCAGGATCGATTTCTGAATCGGCATCGACAGGCTGTCCAGCAGGCGATCCAGTTCCTCGGCCTGTTCCAGGTTGCGCGGGAATCCGTCCAGGATAAAACCGTTGCGGCAATCCGGGCTGTTGAGGCGTTCGCGAATCAGCCCCAGCACCAGATCATTGGGCACCAGTTGACCTGCGTCCATAATTGCCTTTGCCTGGCGACCCAGCGGGGTTTGTGCCTCTACCGCAGCACGCAGCAGATCGCCGGTGGAAATCTGCGGAATATTGAGTTTATCAACTAACAGCTTGGCTTGTGTGCCTTTACCGGAGCCAGGTGCCCCAAGTAGTACAAGTTTCATATCCTTTAGTCCCCCTAACAGGCCTTTGTGTTGGCAATACTGCCGGATTTTAATCATTGCGTAGAATATGTCGAGTATTCTAGTGCGGCTTCTTGATATAATCTCGAAACTCTGAATAATCCACACATTTTATTTCGTGCTGGTGGCTTGTGTTGTGAGCCTAGCACTAAATTGAATCGATTTTTAAACACGCAGTAAAATTTAAGGTAATAGTTGTATGAATCTTGAGAACCTCTCGGTCGGCGAGAATGTGCCAACTGATATTAACGTTGTCATTGAAATTCCGGCGCATGGCTCACCGGTTAAATATGAAGTAGAAAAAGACAGCGGTACGCTGATGGTCGATCGTTTTATGGGTACTGCGATGTTTTACCCGTGTAATTACGGCTTTATGCCCCATACCCTGTCGGAAGATGGTGACCCGGTTGATGTGCTGGTGGTGACCCCGGTGCCGCTGATTTCCGGTTCGGTGATCCGCTGTCGTCCGATCGGTATGCTGGAAATGACCGATGAGGCAGGTGAAGACCATAAGGTGCTGGCGGTGCCCGTGAGCAAGTTGACCAAGCTATATGATAAGGTAGAAAAGCCACAGGATCTGCATGACGATATGCTCAACCAGATCACCCACTTCTTCGAGCAGTACAAGGCGCTGGAATCCGGTAAATGGGTGAAGGTGGAGAACTGGGTCGGCGTAGACCGCGCCAGTGAAGAAATCATGAGCAGCATCGAACGCCATAACAAGCAGTATGCCTGATCCGCTGGGGGTTTAGACTGCTTTAAATGCCACGTCGTACCGTTATTAAAAACCATACACTGGAGGCGCTGCTGTTCAAGCGGCGTGCTCTGGTGGCTGCGATACTGAGTATCCTGCTGATACTGGTATTGTTGTCCCGCCTGCTGTACCTGCAGTTTTTCGAGTTCAGTCACTTTGCATCCCTGTCGGAAAATAACCGTATCCGGCTGACGCCACTGGCGCCCAATCGCGGCCTGATTTATGACCGCAATGGTGTGGTGCTGGCGGAAAACCGTCCCTCCTATCAGCTGGATATTATCCCCGAGCAGGTGGAGAACCTGCAACTGACCCTGTTCGAGCTGGGGCGCATTATCGAGCTGGATGAAGCCACCCTGACCCGCTTTCATAAAGAGGTGAAGCGTAGCCGCAAGTTCGAGGCGATTCCCCTGCGCACCCAGCTGTCGGACAAGGAAGTGGCGGCGCTGGCGGTTAACAGGCACCTGTTCCCGGGAGTGGATATCAATGCCAGCCTGAGCCGTTATTACCCGATGGGTGAAAGCATGGCGCATGTGATCGGTTATGTAGGGCGTATCGACGAGGAAGAGCTGAAGCGGGTGGATCAGGCCAATTACAAGGGCACCACCCATATTGGTAAAAACGGACTCGAGCGCTACTATGAAAAAGAGCTGCACGGCATGGTGGGCTATAAAAACGTCGAGGTAAATGTGCAGGGGCGCGAACTGCGGGTGCTGGAAAAGATTCCACCGGTGCCGGGTAATAACCTGTGGCTGACCCTGGATGCGCGTTTGCAGAAGGTAGCGGAGCAGGCCCTGCAGGACTATAACGGCTCGGTGGTGGTGATGCAGCCACAAACCGGTGAAGTACTGGCAATGGCGAGTATGCCTTCGTTTGACCCCAATCTGTTTGTGCACGGTATCAGTTACAAGGACTACCATCGATTGCGTGACTCGCCGGAGCGGCCGCTGTTTAATCGCGCGATTATGGGGCAGTATCCGCCGGGGTCGATTATCAAGCCGCTGGTGGGCCTGGGGGGGCTGGAGAGCCACCAGATTGGACATAAGGAAACGGTGCATTGCAGTGGCAGCTACCTGCTGCCCAATGAAGAGCGCAAGTACCGGGACTGGAAGCGTTCCGGTCATGGGGACATGGATCTGGATGCTGCGATTGCCCAGTCCTGCGATGTGTATTATTACGAACTGGCCTACCGCATGGGTATTGACCGTATCCATGCTTTTCTGCAGCAGTTCGGGCTGGGTGAAAAAACCGGTATCGATTTGCTCGGAGAGCGTTCTGGCCTGCTGCCCTCGCGGGAGTGGAAAAAACGCAATCGCAATATGATCTGGTTCCCCGGTGAAACCCTGATTACCGGTATCGGTCAGGGGTATATGCTGGTGACCCCGCTACAGATGGCATCGGCCACCTCGATTCTGGCGATGCGTGGCCAGCGTCACCAGCCGCACCTGCTGGCGCGAATCGAGCAGGTGGTTACTGACAGCTGGCAGGTGCCTGACTGGCCGGACAAACCCGAGGTGGCTCTGAAGCGGCAAAGTAACTGGGAGCATGCGATCGATGGCATGGTCAGTGTGATGCATGATCTGCGCGGCACGGCACGCAGCTCGGCGCTGGGGCTGGATTTCAAAATGGCGGGTAAAACCGGTACCGCGCAGGTGTTCGGCATCGCCCAGGATGAAGAATATGATGAAGAGACTGTGGCTAAAAAATTGCGTGATCACGCGCTGTTTGTTGCCTTTGCGCCGGCAGACAAGCCGGAAATCGTGGTGGCGGTGATTGCCGAAAACGGTGGTTCCGGCAGTAGCGTGGCCGCGCCCATCGCACGTACCGTGATTGATGAGTGGCTGCGTATTGGCAAGTTGAAGGACAGTGTGCTCTGGCCACCAGTACTGGAGGCAGCGCAATGATCGGCAGTGGTGTAAGAGATAAACATTATCGCCCCAGCTTCAGCATCCAGCTGATGCGTCTGTTGCGCCTTGATCCCCTGATGTTACTGGGTATCGGCCTGTTGCTAATGGTGGGCCTGGGGGTGCTGTACAGTGCCGGTGATCAGTCGATGGAGCTGATACATCGCCAGCTGACACGGATTGCGCTGGCGCTGGTGGTGATGCTGGTGATGGCGCAGATTCCACCCTCGACATTGCGTTTCTGGTCACCCTGGGTTTATGTCATAGGCGTGTTGCTGTTGTTGCTGGTGATCTTTATGGGTGACATCGGCAAGGGCGCGCAACGCTGGCTGGATTTTGGCTTTATTCGCTTCCAGCCATCGGAAATGATGAAGCTGGTGACACCGATGATGATGGCCTGGTATTTTGCGGAAAAACCCTTGCCGCCGTCCTGGCGAACCCTTGGCATGGCGGCTGTACTGATTCTTACACCCACACTGATGATTGCCATGCAGCCGGATCTGGGTACCGCGCTGCTGATTTTTGCGGCAGGTTTTTTTGTGGTGTTTCTTGGCGGTTTAAGCTGGCGTTTAATGATGGGGCTGGCAGTGCTGGTTGCAGCCCTGCTGCCGCTGATCTGGCATTTTATGCATGATTACCAGCGTGGCCGGGTGCTGACCCTGCTGGACCCGCAGCGTGATCCGCTGGGGGCCGGTTACCATATTATCCAGTCAAAAATCGCCATCGGTTCCGGCGGTGTGTATGGCCGCGGCTGGCTTAATGGCAGTCAGTCGCATCTGAATTTTCTGCCGGAACAGTCCACGGATTTTATCTTTGCGGTGTTTGCTGAAGAATTCGGTCTGATCGGCGGCGTGCTGCTGCTGGCCATGTATGGATTTATTATTATTCGCGGCATGTTTATCGCCGTGGGTGGGCAGGATACCTATTCCCGCTTGCTGGGGGGCAGTCTGAGCCTGACATTTTTTGTGTATTTGTTTGTGAATGTGGGCATGGTATCAGGAATTTTGCCGGTGGTTGGGGTACCATTGCCGCTAATCAGTTATGGGGGCACCTCGATGGTAACCCTGATGGCAGGCTTTGGAATGTTGATGTCGATAAACTCTCACCGCCGACTCTGGTCAAAGTAGAAATCAATCTTATGAAAAGTTCACGGAACCCTATGAAAAGACCCGCCTTATTCAGCCGCTTGCTCGGCATGGGCTGCCTGATATGCCTGTTGCCATTAAGCGCGCAGGCTAATTACAGTGAGCGCAGCGACGTACATGAATTTATCGATGAAATGCATCAGGAACATGGCTTTGACAAGGACCAGATGCGTCGCTGGATGTCGGAGGTAAAACAGCAAACCACGGCACTGGAAGCCATTGCGCGCCCCGCGGAAGGGGTGCTCACCTGGGGTGATTACCGCAGAATTTTTCTTAATGACAAGCGCATTGATCAGGGCGTGGAGTTCTGGAAAGAAAATCAGGCTTTATTAAACAGGGCAGAAAAAAAATACGGTGTGGACGCGGCTTTTATTGTGGCGATTATCGGTGTTGAAACCTACTACGGTCGACATGCGGGCAATTATCCCGTGCTTGATGCGCTGACCACCCTGGGTTTTGATTATCCGCCCCGTGCGCCTTTTTTCCGCAAGCAGCTCAAACATTTTTTACTGATGGTGCGTGAAGAAAAACTGAATATTAAACAGCTCACCGGATCCTATGCCGGTGCCATGGGGATGCCGCAATTTATTCCCAGCAGCTTCAGAAGTTATGCCGTGGACTTTGATGGTGATGGGGTAAGGGATTTCTGGAGTGGCTCAGCGGATTCGATTGGCAGTGTGGCCAATTACTTCAAACGTCATGGCTGGAAACTGGGTGAGCCGGTGGCGGCCCAGGTTAAGGTGAACGACCAGGCGGCGGCACTCGGCAACCGGGAAATGAAACCCCATACCCCGGTCGCGGATTTCAGACGCGCCGGGGTCAGCGCGCCGGATGCCTATGCAGACAAGGCGCTGGCCACGCTGTTAAAACTGGATGCCACAGATGGCGATGAGTACTGGCTGGCACTGAATAATTTTTATGTGATTACCCGTTATAATCACAGTCCACTCTATGCCATGGCGGTGTATCAACTGAGCCAGGCGATAACAGAAAAATACCAGGCAAAGTAGTCTGCAACCGAGAAGCATGACAGGTCACTACCAGCATAAAACCATTTTACTTGGGCTGCTTATCAGCAGCTTGAGCCTGTTCGGCTGCGCACCCGGTGATAGTGCCCCGGATGATTTTGTGCGCGATGATACCCCCAATGCGGTGCCTAAAAATGAACCGCTGAGTCGTTACGGCAATCCGCCAAGTTATACCGTAATGGGTAAAACCTACAAGGTGATGCAGCAGGCCAATGGTTTTCAGGAAGAAGGTATCGCCTCCTGGTATGGCACCAAGTTCCATGGCCGCAGAACCTCCAGTGGCGAGCCCTATAATATGTACGCCATGACAGCGGCGCATAAGCATCTGCCACTGCCCAGTTATGTAGAAGTGACCCACAAACAGAATGGTCGCAAGATTATTGTAAAAGTGAATGATCGCGGGCCGTTTCATGAGGGGCGGATTATTGACCTGTCCTATGCGGCCGCGCGCAAACTGGGTATCTCTGCTACTGGTACCGGGCCGGTCAGTATTCGGGTGATTAATACCTCTGCACTGGATCTGGACACCCGCGATGTGGTGATGCCGATTGATAGCCGTCCACAGGGAAAAATTCACGTGCAGGTGGCGGCCATGGGAACCGAAAGCGCAGCAGAAACCATGGCGAGTAAACTACGCAGTAAACACATGCAAAGTGTGCGCGTGCATGTGGTGGAAAACGACGGCAATAAACTGTATCGGGTGCGCATCGGCCCCTTGCCTGATGTCGACCTGGCCTATAAGGTGATCAATGATCTGAATGGCATCGGGGTTGATACTGCGCGGGTGGTGGTCGATTAGTTATTTTTTATGGAAGTGTTGGTTACTACAGGGCTTCCTTCTCTGAGTGTTATCAAAGCTGATTTTTATGGTTATAAATATGTCAAAAATGTTGAGTAAGTTAAGCCTTCTGTTTGTATTTATCTGGTCTGTATCTTCCACTGCGGCACCCGTTCCGGCGCAGCCGAAATTAGCCGCCGACAGTTTTTTATTGATTGATTTTCACAGCGGCCGGGTGCTGGCAGAAAAAAATATTCATAAAAAAGTCGAGCCGGCGAGTATAACCAAACTGATGACCGCCTATGTGATTTACAAGGAAATTGACGCGGGTCGCTTATCGGTTGATGAAGAAGTGCTGATCAGCAAAAAAGCCTGGCGCATGAAAGGTTCGAAGATGTTTGTCGAAGTGGGTAATAAGGTAAAGGTAGATGAGCTGCTAAAAGGTATTATTGTGCAATCGGGTAATGATGCGACAGTTGCCATGGCAGAACATATTGCGGGCACTGAATCGGCGTTTGCGGATTACATGAACCAGCATGCGCGGGCACTGGGTATGCAGGATACCAACTTTGTTAATTCCACTGGCTGGCCCCATAAAGACCATGTCACCACCGCCGCCGACCTGGCCAAACTGGCGCGGGCATTGATCCGCGAATTTCCTGTGCAATACCAGCGCTACAGTGAAAAGGAATATACCTACAACGGCATAAGACAGTACAACCGTAATAAACTGTTATGGCGGGATAAGGATGTGGATGGCATTAAAACCGGCCATACCGAGTCCGCCGGTTATTGCCTGGTGGCATCCGCCAAGCGGGATGATATGCGCCTGATTTCGGTGGTACTGGGCACCAGCAGTGAAAAAGCACGGGAGGCGGCCAGTCAGTCACTGCTCAGCTACGGCTTCCGTTTCTACGAAAGCAATAAACTCTACAGTGCCGGGGAGTCACTTAACAGCGCGCGTATCTGGAAAGGCGAGATCAGTGAACTCAACCTGGGGCTTGAAAAAGACCTGTATGTCACCATTCCCCGCGGTCAGTATAAAAACCTGGATGCGGTGATGGATGTCAGTGCCAATATCGAAGCGCCGGTACAGAAAGGCCAGCAGATGGGTAAAGTGGTGGTCACCTTTGAAGGTGAGGAACTGGTGTCGCAACCATTAATTGCATTGCAGTCGGTTGCACAGGGCAGTTTCTTTCAACGTACCAAAGACCAGATTATTCAGCTGTTTCAATAACCGTTTGAGCGTTTAACTCATTAGCTAACCCGGACAGATTACATGTCGATTGTTTATTTAAATGGTGCCTACCTGCCACTGGAAGATGCCAGAATTTCTGTGCTTGATCGTGGCTTTTTATTTGCCGATGGCGTGTATGAAGTGATTCCGGCCTATGGCGGTCACCTGCTGCGCTTACAGGAGCACCTGCAGCGCCTGCAAAGCAATCTGGATGCCATCCGCATGGATAACCCCATGAGCCACTCAGAGTGGCAGGCGATATTGCAGCGCCTGCTGGATGAAAATGCGGGTGAGGATCAGTCGATCTATCTGCAGGTAACACGTGGCGTGGCCGCGACCCGTAATCACGCCTTCCCCGAAGTGGTGACCCCCACGGTGTTTGTCATGGCCACGCAGTTATCGAAAGTGGATAAGGAACAGCTTCGCCCCGGTGTCTCGGCCATTACCCTGGATGACATTCGCTGGAAGGCCTGTAATGTGAAGTCGATTTCGCTGCTGGGCAATATCCTGTTACGCCAGCAGGCCCATGATAAAAATGCAGCAGAGGCAATTCTGATTAATGATGGCAAGGCGGTGGAAGGCGCAGCCAGTAATGTCTTTATCGTCAGGGACGGTGTATTGATTACCCCGCCCACCAGCCATTGCCTGTTGCCGGGCATTACCCGCGACCTGATCCTGGAGCTGGCGCGTAATAACCAGATGCCCTGCGAGGAGCGCGATATTAGTGCGCAGGAGCTGGCGACAGCGGATGAGGTCTGGCTCACCAGCTCTACCCGTGAAATCATGCCGGTAATCGAGCTGGATGGTCAACCGGTTGCAAATGGCAAGGCTGGCCCCATATGGGAAAAAATGATTGATATCTATCAGCAGTACAAGGCGGAGCTTCGCCTGGGACGTGCCAGCTAAGGCGGGCGGCTGATAGCCAGTGGAGCGAGTATGAGCGACCAGCCCAAAAACAGAATTTATTACGACGAAGAACAGGAAACCCTGTTCGAGTTTCCCTGCGAGTTTCCGATCAAGGCGATGGGCAAAAGCGGCGAGGCGCTGGAAGTGGCGGTGCTGGAAATTATCAACCGCCACGTGGATGACCTGCCGGAAGGTGCGTTGAAATTCAATCAGAGCAGCAATGGCAAATACACCAGCATTACCATTACCTTTACCGCCCACAGCAAGGACCATCTGGATCGCATCTATATGGAGCTGACCAGCTGCCAGCACGTGCTTTACTGCCTGTAATCAGCAGCTCAGCGCCCGATCCTGTCGAGACATTATGCACGACTCATTGCAACACTTTGCCATTGTCCGTCATCTCGGCCTGCAGGATTACCAGACCACATTAGAGCAGATGCAGCAGTTTAATGCCCGGCGCAAGGCGGATACACCGGATGAAATCTGGTTGCTGCAACACCCTGCGGTGTTCACCCTGGGCACCAATAGCAAGCCGGAGCATCTGCTTAACCCGGAACAGATCCCTGTAGTACAGAGCGACCGCGGCGGCCAGGTGACCTACCATGCGCCGGGGCAGCTGATTGCCTATGTGTTGCTGGATGTAAAACGCAAGAAGATGGGGGTGCGCAAGCTGGTGACGGCGCTGGAAAATGCAGTGATCCGTTTGCTTGCCCGCCAGGGCATAGAAGCCAGCGCCGATCCCACAGCCCCCGGTGTGTATGTGGATGGTGCAAAAATTGCCGCGCTGGGGCTGCGCGTCAAGCAGGGTGGCTGTTACCATGGGCTTAGTCTGAATGTGGACATCGAGCTGCAGGACTTTGCTAGAATCAACCCCTGCGGATATGCCGGCCTGCAGGTTACCAGCCTGCACCAGCTGGGGCGCACGCTGGGCATGCAACAGGTCAGCTGGCAGTTACAGAAAGAGCTGTGCCAGCAGTTGAATATCCTGCACATTAACGAGCAACGGGCAGACAGTTAACTGCTGTCGACTCACAGGTGGTTGCCTGGTCGTTATTTTACGGGCCGTGACTACGCAGATTTTAAAGTGAAGCATTATGAATAAACAGAAAGTGGTGGCCGGGGTAAAACAGACGGGCGCGGAAAAAGTTGCACGCATTCCGGTGAAAATTGCCAAAACCGAGGTGATGCCCCGTAAACCGTCGTGGATTCGCGCCAAGGCACCCACTCACCCCAATGTCAAACGCCTGAAAAAAGTGCTGCGTGAGCAGAAGCTGTTTACCGTGTGCGAGGAGGCGTCATGTCCCAATCTGGGGGAGTGCTTCGGGCACGGCACCGCAACCTTTATGATTATGGGTGAGATCTGCACCCGGCGCTGCCCTTTCTGTGATGTGGGGCATGGTCGGCCATTGCCGCTGGATCAGCAGGAACCGGCCAACCTGGCACAGACCATTCAGGCCATGCAGCTGAAATATGTGGTGATCACCTCGGTGGATCGTGATGACCTGCGCGATGGCGGTGCGGCGCATTTTGTTGACTGTATTACACAAACCCGCGAGCTATCACCGCAGATTAAGGTAGAAACCCTGGTGCCGGATTTTCGCGGCCGGGTGGATATCGCACTGCAGCTTTTAAAAACTGCACCGCCGGATGTGTTTAACCATAACCTGGAAACCGTGCCACGTCTGTACCGTGAAGCGCGACCCGGTGCTGACTACCAGGGCTCGCTGGATCTGCTTAAGGCGTTTGCCGATGCCTGTCCCCATGTGCCGACAAAATCCGGACTGATGCTGGGGCTGGGTGAGGAAAAAGACGAAGTGCTGCAGGTGTTAACTGACCTGCGTGCACACAATGTGAGTATGCTGACCCTGGGGCAGTACCTGCAGCCCAGTGCGCACCACCTGCCGGTAAAGCGCTTTGTCACCCCGGATGAATTCGACGAGTACAAGCGCATCGCCGAATCCATGGGCTTTAACCAGGTGGCCAGTGCGCCCATGGTGCGCTCTTCCTACCATGCCGATCTGCAGGCGGCGGGTGAATTCAGCGCCTGAGTTGCCGGTTCAGCTTGAAGTTGAAAGGTCAGAAGCAAAAGAAAACGCACTAAAGTGCAGGAGCACTTTGAACGAGCGAATGCTCGGCCCGAAGGGTGGAGCACAGGATGTGCGGAATAAATGACAGCTCCTGCGCATCCATGCGCTCGCTGAATTAGTGCATCCATGCACGTCAACGCAAATGAACGCCATCAAAACGTGATACGGGTAATTGGTTAAAAACAGGTTTTAATAAAAACGCTGACTGTCCTCTGGAGATACCCCAGTGTGTAGGTTGGGGTGACGCAGGAACCCCAACGAATTTAACCCGTACTGGCTTATGTTGGGGCGCGTTCCTTACCCCAACCTACAGGCTGGTCTCCGGTCTCTCGCGAAATGCCGCTTTTCCTACATAAAAAGGCAGTACGCCAATGCACGCAAATAAACGCTATCAAAGCGTCATACAGCTAATTGGTTAAAAACAGGTTTTAATAAAAACGCTGACTGTCCTCTGGAGATACCCCAGTGTGTAGGTTGGGGTGACGCAGGAACCCCAACGAACTTAACCCGTGCTGGCTTATGTTGGGGTGCGTTCCTTACCCCAACCTACAGGCTGCGTTTATTTGCCCCGAGTCATTCCAGTCATCGGACTGTTTACCGTGAAATGCCGAATCCTGTACATCTTTGCTACCGGCGTCCTGTCTTTCGCAAAATACCGTGCATCCTGCACATAAAAAAATCCCGCCTGGTGCGGGATTTTTTATGCGTCGAATTTAACTTAGAGGTGCCCTAGAAATCAAACTTGATGCCGATATGCAGGTCATCGTCCAGCTCTACCTCGCCACCGTTTTCAAATTCGTATTCCATATTGCGGAAGCCCACATAGGCTCTGGCGCTGGGGGTTACTTCCAGCTCAACCGCAAAGTTGACCTCGGTGTACTGGTCAGCACCACTGAATGAGGTGATGCTCGGTGCAAAATAGCCCGAGGCAACAAACGCAATCGGGGTTGCTGATGGGATTACGTAACGGGCCTGTGCACCAATTGCCAGCGCACCCATATCTTCATTGAAATTACCGCGATCAAATGAGGTCAGCATCAGCTTGCCGCCAACACCGAACTGGAATGGACGGTTATTCCCCGCCGGGTTGCCGGTAATCATTAACTTGCCAGTGAAGTGCAGGTCATCCGCTTCGTTGAAGAGAAGGCCAAAACCTACATCGGCTCCACCGTAACCAAAGGTTGAGGATTCGGTCAGGTAGGTCAGTTCTGCCATCTCATCGGCCAGTTTGACGTCCAGGCCGCGGGCATCGGCGAAGGTGGCAACAGAGAATAGTGCAAGAGCAATAGGCAGCTTGTTTAGCATAGTCATTCCTGAAATATTAAAAATAATATAAGGTGAATAATCAGAGTATCGATTATTCCGTAAGTTCGTTGAATCATCCTGTAATAATCAGCCGCTGTCACATTTTGTGACGATTATCTGATTAATGCATATGATCATACACAATGCGCAGGCGAAAAAAAACACGGCTCTGTCGTATTGCTGAGACAGAGCCGTGTTTTATGCGATCAATTTATACCGTCTGGTAGTAAATATTCTGCGGGTGATTTGCCTGTGCAAAGAAGAACCAGCGCTCGGCCAGCAGACCAATGTACTGAATAACAAAAGCCGCAGCAAAAATCGCTGTATTACCTGAGTCCAGTGCAATAAACATCAGCAGCAGCGGGATCGGGAATACCAGAATCATAAAGATGTACTTGATGGATTTCAGGAAAGCCGCGGTTTTGCCGTGGAAATATTCACGGGTGTTGAATGAACCACCCATCGCACCCTGTGATACCTGCTTGATAGTGTTGTGACGCACACCAATGGCAGACTGGACAGATGACTTGTGCTTGATGCGGCTGTTACGGTACAGCGAGGCTGAACGTGTAATAAATGCCGCAATGGTCAGCACGATGGCCCAGTTACCGAGGAACTCGGTGTGGTCTGTCAGGCTAAAGTAGCTGGTGAGTACAGTTGACAGAATAAAACCGGATGCCATACCAAACAGAATGTAGTTGACTACAGTCAGCGGGCTTGACCATTCCTGCAGGAACTTGATGCAGGCATAGATCATCGCGGTGCAGATAAACAGCGCAAAGGTCACAATCACACCAAACATACCAACAAACAGGCTGCTGCTCAGGTTGATGTTTTCGTTATTGGAGTAGGCAATGCTGTCGAATCCACCCAGGTGCATGACAGCATATACAAATACCACCGCCATCATCATCGGCAGGGCAATAACTTCACGTGATAACCATGAGGTCTTCCAGCGAGCGGCTGAACGCCAGGCGCGTTCCGGGTGACCCAGATGAAAAAACGAGGAAAACAGGCCTGCACCGAGCAATAGTAAAGCTACTACTGCGCCAATACCGTAAAAATTGGATTCAGATACATTCGGTAAAATGTTCATTTCTGAATACAGCTGGGTCGAAAACAGTGCCAGGAACAGGCCCTGGGCTGCGCCGATCAGCGTTGTTAAAAATATGACAGAAAATGCGGGATGCATCGTTCTCTCCTAAGTAAATTAAAACTACCTGAAGTAATTTATAAAAATATAAACCCGTTTGTCATACCGGAATATTGCTATCCGGTATGACAGCTCAATAACCGATCTTTAGATAAATGAGTTATCTTCCAGAGTCGGCTCGCTTACTGGGTCGTGATGTTGTTTCTGCTCTTTATTCAGAGGGTTATCCACGCGAACCAGCTCATCCTTATGGATGGTAAACCGGGTCTTGCGACGCGGCAGGTAATGGTTCGATGGTTGTGTACCCCATTCGGGCATAAGCGGATAACCACCTTCCTCACGGATCAGGTTCGATACATGTGAGTCGGGATCATGCACATCACCAAACAGTCGGGCATTGGTTGGGCAGGCCAGTACACAGGCTGGCTTGCGCTCGGACTCAGGCAGTGATTCGTCATAAATACGGTCAACACACAGAGTACATTTCTTCATCACTTTCTGGTGTTCATCGATTTCACGGGCACCGTATGGGCAGGCCCATGAACAGTACTTACAGCCGATGCACTTATCATAATCCACCAGAACAATACCATCCTGCTCACGCTTGTAACTTGCGCCGGTTGGGCACACAGGTACACAGGGCGGCTCTTCACAGTGCAGGCAGGACTTGGGGAAGTGAACGGTTTCGGTTTTTGGAAACTCGCCTACTTCGTAGGTCTGTACACGGTTAAAGAATGTGCCGGTCGGGTCTTTCTGGTACGGGTTGTCATCCGACATAAAGCCCGCAGGGCCCGAGGTGTTCCATTCTTTACATGAAGTTACGCAGGCGCTGCAGCCTACGCATACATTCAGGTCAATAATCAGAGCTAGCTGGGTCATTATTTAGCCCCCTTTTTATCAAACTTACCGGCAAAGAAGCCCTGCCACTTACGACGTATGCTCATGCCTGGTAGTACTGGCATTGGTTTAAATTGTGGTAACGAGCAATCGGCATCATCTTCTGCCTTGTAAACACGTACGCGTACGTCATACCAGGCCGCCTGGCCGGTTACCGGGTCAGAGTTGGAGATGTGCTCACCGCACTCATTTTTAGGTAGCTCTTCTGCGATCAGGTGGTTTAGCAGGAAGCCCTTCTGTGACTCGTTAGCGTCTTCAGACAGGTTCCATGCACCCTTTGCCTTACCGATAGCATTCCAGGTCCATACGGTGCCTGGCTCCAGCGCTTCCGAGAAACGCGCGAGGCAGCGAACTTTACCGTGCATGGATTCGCAGTAGATCCAGTCACCATCCTTAAAGCCATGCTTTTCACCCAGTGATGGATGTACATGCAGATAGTTGTGTGCGTGGATCTGACGTAGCCATGCGTTCTGTGAATCCCATGAGTGGTACATCGCCATTGGACGCTGTGTGACCGCATTTAATGGGTACTTCTGCTTGTCGCTTAACTTGCCTTCTAATGTATCCGAGTAGAAGGGCAGTGGATTGAAGTGCTCTGCAACACGTGCGCGCAGATGGTCAGGTGGCTGACGACCGGCACGTTTACCCTGTGCTGCCAGACGGAACTTCTGCAGAATCTCGGAGTAAATATGAATGTTGATCGGCTCATCGTACTTGGTTAAACGGTGTTCCTGTGCCCAGGTTAAGTAACCCTGGTTCCAGTTACGCATGTACTGGTATGAAACCGGCAGGTGGTACTGGAATACACAGTTGTTTTCTTCGTACATCTTCCACTGGTTAGGGTTAGGCTCGCCCTTCATGAACTTCTCACCACCCTTGCCACGCCAGCCAGCGAGAAAGCCGATACCGGAACCTGGCTCGGTTTCAAAGTTGGTGATGAATTCAGGGTAGTCACGGAATTTGCGTGAACCATCTGCATTAACGAATGCAGGCAGCTTCAGGCGAGAGCCCAGTTCAATTAATACTTCCTGGAATGGCTTGCACTCACCCTTTGGTGGAACCACGGGGATACGTACCGAATCAACCGGGCCGTCATATTCAGAAATAGGACGGTCCAGCATGGAGATAACGTCGTGACGCTCCAGATAGGTGGTGTCTGGCAGAATCAGGTCACCATAGGCCACCATTTCAGAATGGAATGCATCTGACACAATCAGGAATGGAATCTTGTACTCACCATTTTCATCTTTATCGTTCAGCATGTCGCGAACTTCAGTGGTGTTCATTGAAGAGTTCCACGCCATGTTGGCCATAAAGATCATCATGGTGTCAATTTTGTACGGGTCGCCGCGCCATGCATTGGTGATCGCATTCTGCATCAGGCCGTGAGCCGACAGCGGGAATTCCCAGGAGAAACCTTTATCCAGGCGCACAGGACCATTGTTCTCATCCAGGAACAGGTCTTCCGGTGATGCCGGGAAACCCAGGGGCATACCGCCCAGTGGTGTATTGGGCTTAACCCCTTCCGGACCTTTCGGCGTCTTCGCACAGGGTGGAATTGGACGCGGGAAAGGTGCCTTATGGCGGAAGCCGCCAGGACGGTCAATCGTACCCAGGATAGACATCAATACGGACAGGCCACGAATGGTCTGGAAACCGTTGGAGTGTGCCGCCAGGCCACGCATCGCATGGAAGGCAACCGGGTTACCGGTAACAGACTTGTGCTCACGTCCCCAGGTGTCGGTCCAGGCGATTGGCAGTTCGATCTTCTCATCGCGCGCCACTATACCCATCTCATGGGCCAGGCGACGGATGGTGTCCGCAGGAATACCGGTTACCTTGGCGGCCCACTCAGGTGTGTATTCTTCAACCGATTCTTTCAGTAACTGGAAAGATGGCTTAACCGGGGTGCCGTCGTCCATGGTGAACGAGCCCAGCAGGAATGGATCAGCGCCTTCCGTGTGCGTGCGAACTGCTGTATTTGTGTGACGGTCCCACCACATCTGGTTCTGCTCGTCGAAGCAGCCTATTTCGGCGTCCACCTGCATGCGCACGAACATGCCGTGCTCGTCTGATGACTCATCACAGTTAACCAGCTGGCCGGCATTTGAGTAATCTTTCAGGAACTCGCGATCGTACAGACCGGTTTCGATCAGTTCGCGAGTAATCGCCAGGAACAGTGCGTTATCCGTGCCCGGCTTGATTGGAATCCACTCGTCAGCAATGGCTGAATAACCGGTACGCACCGGGTTAACCGAAATAAAGCGGCCACCGTTACGCTTGAACTTGGAGAGTTCCATTTTTAATGGATTGGAGTGATGGTCTTCCGCTGTACCGATCATAACCAGTAATTTGGCACGCTCCAGGTCAGGGCCACCGAATTCCCAGAAAGAACCACCGATGGAGTAAATCATGCCCGCAGCCATATTGACCGAGCAGAAGCCACCGTGCGCCGAGTAGTTTGGCGTGCCGTAGTTCTTGGACCACATGCCGGTCAGTGCCTGCATCTGGTCACGGCCGGTGATCAGGGTGAATTTCTTGGGGTCTGTCGCGCGGATGTGAGCCAGACGCTCTTCCATCATGTCGAAAGCTTCATCCCAGGAAATTTCCTCGAATTCAGAATCGCCACGCATGGCGCCTTCTTTACGCTTTAATGGCTTGGTCAGGCGAGCAGGAGAGTACTGCTTCATAATGCCTGATGCGCCTTTCGCACAGATAATGCCCTTATTTAAGGGGTGGTCTGGATTGCCCTGAATATAACGTACTTCGTTGTCGCGTAGGGTTACGCGGATACCACAACGACATGCACACATATAACAGGTAGTGTTTTTGGTTTCGACACGGCCAGCTGGTTCTTTGGTCGCATCGTGAATCACTCTGGTTGTCATACTTCGATCCTGCCTTTTACAAGTGACGGACGATTATATTGATCCAGCGCAAGATTGCTAATCAGCTTTCTTAAGCGAATCATAAAATTCTTATATGCTGGATTATTTTATTTGATACCAACCCTAAAAAAGGTTATTGGTAAAGGGCCCTGTAGTGAGGCGCCCGAGAAAACGGTCTTAAAGAGAAAAAGGTTTAAAGGTATAGCACATAATACGCCGGTCTACCGATGGCAAAACCCCGCGTCGACAGGGTTATTCCCGCTGTGGCGCCGTTGTGGCGTCGGATTTGTCGCTACAACGGCGGTTTTGCGGGTAATTCGTTGTAATTCCTGCCCGCTGGCCCTTATCAGTAAAGCCCGTTGAATCCGCTTTCCAGACAGACGGTGCTTTGCCCTGTTGCGCTGCCTCTGAAATCAGCTGGAAAAGCCGGTCACTGCGGGCAGGGTGGTTATCGGTGGATAGTGGCTGGCGGTCGATGCAGGTTGCTGATGGCATGCGAAAAAATAACCCTACAAAGCAAGGTGTAGCGAATATGCGTGTTTTCTTATATTATTCATAGCATTCCACTCAGGTATTTATGAGCCAGGCGACCCACCCGCTCACTTTATTAGTCAGGATAGCCTGAGCCACCCACTGGGTCTCATTCATGCATAGCCGGTCTATGTGAGGATCAACGACCATGACACAAACCGCCCTGATCGACCAGTTTGGACGCAGCATAGACTATGTGCGTGTTTCGGTCACCGACCGCTGTGACCTGCGTTGCAGTTACTGCATGCCGAAACAGTTTCGTGATTTTCACGAGCCGGAAGACTGGCTGAGCTTTGACGAGCTGGAGCGGGTGATTGCCGCCTTTACACGCATGGGCACTCGCCGTATTCGCCTCACCGGCGGCGAGCCACTGGTGCGCAAGAATGTCGCGCAGCTGGCGCAACGACTGTCAGCATTACCGGGTCTGGAAGACCTGTCCCTTAGCACCAACTGCACACGCATGAGCAAGCATGCCGAAGCGCTCAAGGCTGCCGGTATCAGTCGTATCAATGTCAGTCTCGACAGCCTCAATGCAGACACCTTTAAACAGCTCACCGGTGGTAAGCTGGAAAAGGTTATTGATGGCCTGATGGCAGCAAAGGCGGCTGGCCTTAGCCCGATTAAAATCAATATGGTGTTAATGAAGGGCGTCAACGACCACGAAGTGGAGCGGATGGTGGAGTTCTGTGCACAACACGGTTTTACCCTGCGCTTTATCGAGACCATGCCGGTGGGTGATATGGGTCGCAAGGCGACCGATCAGTATGTCAATCTGCAGGAAATAAAGGCGCGGCTGGCAAAACGTTTCGAACTGGTGCCGGGGGTGATGCCCGGTGGCGGCCCCGCGCGTTATATGAATGTGCTGGGCACGGATATCAATATCGGGTTTATTACCCCGCTGTCACAGCATTTTTGTGAAACCTGTAACCGGGTACGGCTGTCGGTGGACGGTACTATCTACACCTGTCTGGGCCAGGAAGATAACTTTGAATTGCGCCCGTTATTGCGTGCCGGTGCAAGTGATGCAGAACTGGAACAGGCGATTCTCACGGCGATAAATCTCAAGCCGGAAAAACACGAATTCAATGAAAAGCCGGAAAAGGTCCTGCGCTTTATGTCCTATACCGGCGGCTAGCTGTAAAGCGGAATGCCTCTTGCTGAATAAATAATACAACAATAATAATAGTCGCTCAGCCGATCGAGGGGCCGACACCATGCAGCAGCAATTGATCTTTCACAATAAACCCATGACCATCACCCTGTCTGCAGCCGCCGAGCGGCAGGCGCAGCAATTAAGCGTGCCGCTGATTATTGAAGTGCAGGTGTATTTCAGTTGCCTGCTGGGCAAGCGCATTGCCTATTATTCCACCGAACAACAGCCGGGCATCTGGCAACTGGATGATGGGGCATTTGCCGCACTTCTGCCACAGGCGCAAAAACTCAGTGGCGCGGTTTACGTGCGCTTTAATACGGTAATGACCAAAGCCTGCCCGGTATCCGACTATGCAGGGCCGCCGCCGGTCACAGACTTTGAAATCAAAAACCAGGCGGCCTATGTTCCCAGCTGGCTCAAGCTGGATTTCAAACAGCAGCAATGGCAGGGTGAGTTTGGCTGGAATGCAAGTAAACAGGGACAGGCCAATACTAAACAGCTGCGCGCTGCACCGACAGCGAATGGCTAAAGCAAAATTTCCTTAAGGTGAGTTATGAGTAAAGAAGAACGCGACGAAAAATTCTGGCAAATGACCGATGAATACATCCAGCTTGCCAATAAACAATGTGACAGTGAGCGCAATGGCAAGGTAAGTACCTCGTTGCTGTTTTCTGCGGCGCGCTTCAATGCCTTTATGTTTGCTTCCACCAGCAAGGATCTGGCTGACTTCCAGAAAGACAAGGCGATGGCCATTGAGTACTTCACCAGTTTATACCGTGAAGCACTGGAAGAAAATCTCAACGATTACGAGAAAAACTATAAAGATTACATCAGCCGCAGTAAATAATTGCGACTGATGCCTGTGGTTCTTGCCGCTACATGCCTACCAGGGAATAATTGAACCGTCTATTTCAAAAAAGCTGCCGCTGGTATCCAGTGTGAGTTTTTCCAGTGTATTGCGCATCTGCTGCACCGATTCAGCGGTGCTGATTTCTGCATGGGGTCCGCCCATGTCGGTGAGCACCCAGCCGGGGTGTAGAATCGCTACTTTAATGCCCCGTGGTTTAAGGTCAATTGACACACTTTTCATCGCTGCATTCAATGCCGCTTTGGACGAGCGATACACATAACTGCCGCCGGAACCATTGTCCGCCATGCTGCCCATTTTGCTGCTCATACTGGCAATGGTTTTATGCTGGCTTCTTGCCACCTGTTCAACAAAGGCCTCGCACATTTTCAGTTGTGCAATGCAGTTAATATAAAAACAGTCCAGCCATTGCTGGCTATCGGTGTTGCCAAAGGATGCATTCTGCTGTCCATAAATGCCGGCATTATTAAACAGCAGGTCAATGCTGCTATCCTTAAGTTCGTCTGCCAGCGCAGCAATCTGCGTTTCGTCACTGATGTCCAGTGGATGAATCTGAATGGCTGAATTGTTTTTTGCCAGTGACTGTAACTCCTGCGCATTATCCGGTTGTCGACAACAGGCATGAATCCGCCATCCCAGTTGCGCATATTGCCTGACGATTTCCAGGCCAATGCCGCGATTGCTGCCGGTAACTAATAATGTATTCATAATGATTTCCTTGTGGCTTTAAACCTGGTTTGAATCCCGGTTTATTTATACAGGTCTTCAAGTTGTGGTTCATGTTCGCTCGATGTTTTAGTCGTCTGCGTCTGTTCATATGCCTGGCACAGCGTGAGCAGATTATCGCAGCGCCAGTCAGCCGAGCTATTGTTATACAGGCACTCATTCAGCTGATTGAGCCGCTGGCTTAACTCGCTGCTGTTGGGCTGTGAGGCGATGCGTGAGGCCAGCTGGCCCAGCGAATGCACTGGCTGGTCGTTGAACAACGCATTGCCCCATTGTAACAGTGCATTCTTGATTTTCTGTGGGCTGGCTGAATCACAGGCAGCTTTAAGCTGGCGGCGCGCAGCAGCGACAGAGGATGGTTGTGCCGGCTGGTTATTATGAGTTGTTGTGGTTGCCGTTTTGCGACGCATAAAAAACACCAGGGTTGCCAGCCAGCCCAGTGCCAGTAATAACGAAAGCAGTTTCCACAGGGTGCTGCTTTGCGTGGTGTCTGCCGATGTGTTTGCAGTTAAATCAGCGTCACCAGGCTCGGCGGACTCATCAGTAACCGCAGGGGGCACAGACGGTGCACTATCTGCCGGAGTCGAGATGATCTTTGGCGCACTATCTTTATCGGTGTCAGGAGTCGCGCCTGCCGGTGTTACCTTAAAACTGCGCGCATCCAGTCGCGCAATTTCCATTTTTCCACTTTGTGTGTTCCACCAGGGGATTTCCATTGCAGGTAAGGTATAGTTTCCGGCCTTACCGGGAATCAGTGCAACCTTGATCTGTTGCACACCGATAATGCCGCTATCACTTTTGCTGTTATTGAGCAGGGGCTTGTCCGGGTACTGCTTGAGGTCTTTAATTTCAGGCAATTCAAATTCGGGTAATTGCGACGCCATCTGCCCGTTTACCAGTAAGGACAGTGTGCGGGTAATGGGTTCGCCCACTTTAAAGGAGTCGCCATCTGGAAATTCCTCCACCAGCTGCACTTCACGGGCAGGCAACCAGTGTCTGCCACTGAAGCCACTGGCTACAGGGTCGACCTGAATGTTTCTGGCAGGGGAGGTGCGACGCACCGTTTGTGTATTGCTGCGAAACGGATCGAAACCGGAACCACTATTGAGCGCAATGCGCGCACTGGCCAGGCTGGGTTCGATCGTCAGCTGGCCTGCGCCCTGCGGATAAATCACATGTTGCTGTTCGAGTACCAGGTAGGCCTTGTTGCCACGGCGGGTCTGGTATTGCTTAACGTCACCCAGCGGTTCAGTCGCTACCTCAACGCCGCTGGTTTGCAGGGGTGAGAACTCATAGGCGGTGATATTGCGTGAGCTGAGTAAACGCTGGGTGACTACCAGCTCACCCTGGACGACAAGTTGCTCATGGCTCACCTCCAGTTCGGAAATAAAATCCGCCTGGCTGCCCGGTTCGGAGGCTTTAACCGGTTGTACTTCGATCTGGTAGGCGCGGCTTTTGTCCTTGCCAAACTGAATTGACGGAATGGTCAGCTTGCCATCGCGCAGCGCAACCAGGGTCAGGCTCCATTGTCGACTTTTCTGGTATTCGCCATTAATAATACTGATATTACTGCCGCTACTCTGGCTGATAATGCGGAAATCCTTTTCCAGAGGACTGAAGTCCGGCTCAGCGTCAATATCATCGCTAGTTTCAAACTGCAGGGTAAAGGTCTGGTTAGCTTCAATCAGCTGTCGATCAATCTTCACCTGGATATCGGCCGCCTGCGCGAGCCCGCCGTTAAACAGTGGCAGAGTTAGCAACAGTAGAGTTAACAGCAACAGCTGGCCGATAAACTGCAATCGTTTCGTTATCATTATGCGTGCATAGCCGTGATTGTTTGCGTGTCTGTTCATGTTCTGATCAGTGGTTACCATGCCTGCTGTTCATCCTGTCGTGGTTCGCGACCGTATTGATAGTGGAATTTTCTGCGCAACAGGCCGCCGGGATCATCGGGGATTTTCTTCAACCATTGTTGCGTCTGCTGTTGTTGCAGATCCAGTGGTTCATCGGTGGCTTCGCCATCGGGTTTATCCGCTGCCTGTTGTGCCTGTGCCTGCTGTTCAGCGCTTTCGCTTTCAGATTCTGTCTGTGAACTGTCCGGCTTGGCCTGTGGCGGATTCTGCCCGGATTGTTCGTCATTGCCTGGGTCGCTATTGTTCTGATCACCTGTGGCCTGGTCATTTTCAGACTTGTCTTCTTCCGGTTGACTGCCAGTGCTTTGATTATTCTGTGATTTGCTATCCCCGTTCTGATTGTCATCGGTCTTATTTGTATCGGACTGATCATCCTCAGAGGGCTCATTGCTATCCGACTCATCCTCTGAGGATTGCTGTTTTTCATTTTGCTGGTTCTGCAAAGTCTGTTCAACCTGCTGTTTATTGTAGCGTGCATCCTCATGCTCAGGCTGCAGTTCAAGTGCACGTTTATAGGCCTGCAGCGCCTCATCGTAGGCACCGGTTTTTGCCAGTGCATTGCCGCGGTTGTAATGGGCATCGGCATTATCGATTGATTTTAAAATATCTGCCGACTTTGCGTAATTGCCGGCGCGGTATTCGGCGGCAGCCTGCCATGCGGGTGTTTCAAACAGTTCAGCGGCCTGCTGTGCATTGCCCTGTTCTAATTGTTGCAATGCGCGCTGGTCGTTGTTTTTCCACAGCTGCTCCCACTCAATCGCCTGTGCCGGTTGTGGCATCGGCAGAATAAAAATCAGTAACAGAAACACCAGCCCACGACGAAACGCGTATGCGGCAAAGGGAATGAGTAACAGTAATAACCACGGGCCTTCCTCATGCCAGCGGTCAGTTGTTAGTGACTGGCCGGTTTCAGCGAGCGGGTCCAGTTGCGGTTTGGTGCTGAGTCCGGAGAGCAGTCGGTTAATATCATTATCACTGGCAGTGAGTCGGGTAAAGTCACCACCGCCGGCCTGGGCCAGTTGTTGCAATGCAGTGCTATCCAGTTTGCTGATTACAATCGAGCCGGAAGTGTCTTTTAGAAAGCCTCCCGTATCGGCTGGTATGGGTGCCCCATCGGCTGTGCCAATCGCCAGCACCGAAATATTAAAACCCTGTTGTTGCAGCTCGCGACCTGTTTCAATGTCTTCGGCATTGACGCTGTCACTGAGCACAATAATTTCGCCGCGTTGATGACCCGCATTATAAAACAGCGTTTGCGCTTTTTGCAGCGCGCGATCCAGGCGGCTTCCCTGTGCCGGCATAATCCCGGTTTGCAGTGCAGAAATCTGTGATTCAATCGTCGCCGCATCATCGGTGAGCGGGCTGACCACAAAGGCATCGGCGGCATACACAATCAGCGCGGTCTGGCCTTCACGGCGCTGCTTGAGAATATCGCTGAGTTTGTAATGTGCGCGACTGAGACGGCTGGGTTTTATATCGGCCGCATCCATTGAGCGTGACAGGTCGAGCACCAGCACCAGCCCCGCCTGGGTTTTGAAAACCGGTTGCGGGCGTTGTTCAAAAACGGGCCCGGCCAGCGCCACAATCAGCAGGCTGCTGAGTAAAAATAATAATATAAAAATCCGCCATTGACGACGTTTGCCAGGTGCGCGGCTATTGCCCTGCAGTACATGGGGCAACAGGCGTTGATCAATCACCGAAGCCCAGTTGCGACTCTGTGAGTGTTTATGCGTATAAAACCAGGCCAGTAAAGCGGCCGGAATCAGCGCCAGCAACCACCAGGGCCGGAGCAGGTGCAGGTTAGTAAGTATGTCGATCACCTGTGCCTCCCGGATAAAAATTTATCTGCGATTCGTGCACGCAACGTTAACGCATAGGGTTGCAGAAGTTTGTGCAGCAGTATCAGTGTACTGAGCAACAGCGCCAGTGACAGTGGCCAGGTATACAGCGATTTGACCGGACGAAAACTCTGGCTCTGTTGTTGAATCGGCTCCAGCTGATCAATCAGTGCATAGATCTGATCCAGTTCCTGCAGATCATGGGCGCGGAAATAACGCCCGCCGGTAAGTTGCGCAATTTCCGTCAGGGTTTTTTCATCGATCTCATTGTTTCTGATGCTGCGATTAAAAAACAGCCCGCCGACTTCGCGGCTGGCCGCGCCCACGCCAATGGTATAGATTTTTAAATTCTGACTGGCGGCCAGTTCCGCTGCCTTGAGTGGCGAGACTTCACCGGCGGTGTTTTCACCATCGGTTAATAGAATCAGTACCCGGCTCTGTGCCGACTGGTTGTTCAGGCGTTTGATCGCCAGGCCGATGCTGTCACCAATCGCGGTTGCCTTGCCGGCGATGCCAATCAGTGCCTCCTGTAGCATGGTGTTCACGGTGTGTGTATCAAAGGTTAACGGGGTTTGTAAATAGGCCTGTTCACCAAACAGGATCAGGCCGATACGATCCCCCTGGCGTTGCTGGATAAATTCACCGGCAACCTGTTTTACCGCCTGCAGTCGGTTGACCTGCTGGCCATTCAGTTCGAAATCCTCAATCGACATACTGGCGGACAGGTCCACCGCCAGCATCAGCTCACGACCGGTGAGCGGAATATCCACGGCTTCACCTGACCATTGCGGGCGAGCGGCGGCAATCACCAGGCAACACCAGGCAAGACTGGCGAGCAATAATAGCCAGCGGTTTTTATAGCTGCCGCCGCGGCTTTGTTGTAGTGAACTGAAGTCATCGAGAAACGGCACATGTAATGCCTGGTCGTGATTATTTCTGCTGGTGGGTAACAGGCGGCGTGCGATCCAAGGCAGCGGCAGGCATAACAGCAGCCAGGGCCAGGCGAATTCCAGCTGTCCCATATTAAATACACTGAAAAACTCACCGTTCATTGTGCGGCCTCGCAGTTGCGTGGTTGGGCAGTTGTTGCAGCCATTGCTCGCACTGTTTTAATAACGGCGCCAGGTCGACTTCAAGTTGCGGCCGGTAAACGCCGCGGGTAAGCAGTTCAAGATGTTGTTCGCTAAACACATGGTGTTGTGCGAGCTGATTGAGTTGTGCAATCCAGGCTTCGCCGGTAAGGCTGGCACTGTGCTCCCTGGGTAGATAACTTAAGGCCACACGGCGCAATAAAATTGAGAGCTCACGCAGACTGTGTAGCGCATCGCCGTTGTCGGCATAGTGTTGTTTAATGCGTTGCAGTTCTGTGCCGGCGATTTTTTTACGCGCGTTCCGGCGGCGCTTGCGTAAGTGATGGCGCAGTGCAATAAAGGCCAGTGCAAGTAAAACCAGTAGCAGCGGCGTTAGCCACCAGCCGATCGCTGGTGGCCACCAGCTGACCGCGTCCGGTAAATGAATATCGCGCAGTTGCAGGCCGTCCGCCGGATTTACCGGCAGGGTATTTACTGCACTGTTTATTAAAGGGAATGCAGACTCGAACATGGTTACCTTGCCCGCCTCGGTGCAGTCGCTGTCAGCTGTAAACCCATTGTCTGTAAACCCAGGCCCTGCTGCAGCACACGCAGATAATCATCTGCGGTGGAGATGTTAATCAGGTGCATCGACAGCTGTCGGCACTTGTCCTGCAGTGTCTGTTGCTGCATTAAGAAGCGTTGTGCATATTGCTGGCGCTGCTGTGGCGAATAGGTGCTGAGATTAAGTTCACGCTGCCCATCGCTGATTTTGTAATCACCGGCAGGTGGCAGTTGCTGTTCCAGTGGATCGGATACAGAAATCAGCACCAGGTCGGCATTGCGGCTGAGCTGGCTGAGACGCAACCAGGCCGCTTCATTCATATTGCGAAAATCACTGATTAAAAAAATCAGCGAGCCGGGTTTGCTGACATGCTGCAGCCGTGCCAGTGAATCGGCGGCGGCAGTGGCTGCAATGTCGGGTGCCACAGGTGTGTGCATGGCAATAGATGCGGTCGCCTGCTGTTGTGTCAGTTGCTGAATAAAATGCAGGCTGGCGCTTTTGCCTCGGGCCGGGCGTAATTCGCTGTGGCCCTGTTCGGAAAAAATCAGCCCGCCCAGTCGATCACCGTGATAGCTGGCACTCCATGCCAGCAGTGCCGCGACCCTGGCCGCCAGTACCGATTTGAAATGCTGTCGGGTGGCAAAAAACATCGGCTGGCGGTAATCCACCCAGAGCAGTACCGGGCGTTCCCGTTCTTCTCGGTAGAGTTTGCTGTGGGCGCGCCCGGTGCGTGCGGTCACCCGCCAGTCCATGGCGCGGATATCATCACCGGGCTGGTAGGGGCGGGATTCATCAAACTCCATGCCGCGCCCCTTGAAGGACGACTGGTACTGGCCACTAAAGCTGGCGCGAATCGAGCGTGAACGCAAGGGCAGTTGCCGTGCCTCACGGCTGAGGCCAATCAGGGTCGACTGGCGAACACGCACGATATCATCGGCGTCGGTGGTATTGTCGGCTGCTTGCTGTTGCATCAGGGTACGGCGATACGGGCAATCAGTTCATCTATAAAGGTGTCCTTGCTGATGCCTTCGGCTTCGGCGGTGAAACTCAGGATAATGCGGTGGCGCAGTACATCGTGAGCCATCGCCTGTATGTCTTCCGGGCCGACAAAGTCGCGGCCATTTAGCCAGGCGTGGGCGCGGGCACAGCGATCCAGTGCCATGGTGGCGCGAGGCGAGGCGCCGTATTCCAGCCAGTTGCCGAGTTTTTCATCATAGGGCGCCGGGTTGCGCGTCGCCAGCACCAGCTGGATCAGGTAGGTTTCCAGCTCATCCGCCATATACACATCCAGCACCTCGCGCCTTGCGGCAAACAGCGCCTGCTGGCTGATGGGTGCGGCTTCGTTGCTGAGCGGGGCAGTGTTATCAATCTGCTGCCTGGCCTCATCGCGGGTCAGGCGCAGGATGGCGGCCTCGCTCTCCGCATCCGGGTAATCCACGAATACATGCAGTAAAAAGCGATCCAGCTGGGCTTCCGGCAGGGGATAGGTGCCTTCCTGTTCCAGCGGATTCTGTGTCGCCATCACCAGGAACAGCTGTGGCAGCGGGTAGGTTACCGAGCCCACGGTGATCTGCCGCTCCGCCATGGCTTCCAGCAAGGCCGACTGCACCTTGGCCGGTGCGCGGTTGATCTCATCCGCCAGAATCAGGTTATGGAACAATGGACCCTGCTGGAAGTGAAACGAGCCATCCTGCGGGCGGTAGATTTCGGTGCCGGTGAGGTCGGCGGGCAGCAGGTCCGGGGTGAACTGTACGCGGTGAAAATCCCCCTCGATGGCTTCGCTTAAGGCCTTGATTGCCCGGGTCTTGGCCAGCCCCGGCGCGCCTTCTACCAGCAGATGACCATCTGCCAGCAGTGCAATAATGAGTCGATCCACCAGGGTGGGCTGGCCCAGTATCTGCTGGCTCACCCGCTGTCTGAGTTGTGTAATAGCCGAATGCTGCGACAAGAGTTCCTCCTGATAAAATGTTTGCTAATGCCTAAGGCTGCATCTGCGGTGAATGCCGCTCAGATCGTAAACTATACAGCTTAATCGACACCGGTTTAAACCATGTGACCCTGAATACACATAAATACACATGGGCATGTGAACTTGCTATAGTTTAAGGCGGCTCTGCTGGTTTCATCAAAATATCTGCATCGTTCTGCAGGGTGAAGACCAGGGACTATAAAGACCACACAAAAAATAAAAAGTTTACTGCAAGCGATTAGATGCGTCTGGCTAGAGACATAGAGTGAAACAGAAAATCAGTGAAGCAATATTAAGGCTGGCCGGCTGGCGGGTGGACAAAAACCTGCCGGCGCTGGATCGCTATGTGTTGATTGCCTACCCGCACACCAGTAACTGGGACTTTGTGCTGGGCATGCTGGCCAAATGGACACTGCAGTTACCATTAAACTGGGTGGCCAAGCACAGTATCTTCCGCGGGCCCTTGCGACCGTTGCTGATTGCCATGGGCGGGGTGCCGCTGAACCGGCAGAAAAGCAGTGGCTTTATCGAAAAAAATATCGAGCTGTTTGCGCAACGGGATAAATTTATCCTCGGTCTGATGCCGGAAGGCACCCGTTCAAAAACCCGCCGCTGGAAAACCGGTTTCTATCATATTGCCAAAGGTGCCGATGTGCCGATTGCGCTGGGTTACCTGGATTACAAACACAAGGTAATCGGTATCTCCAGACTGATTTATCCCAGCGGCGATATTCATCGTGACTTCGAACAGATTAAAGCCTTCTATGCGGACAAGCGGGGTTACCGGCCCGAAAACCAGAGTGATTTGCGGATTGATGATCACAGAGATAACGCGGCATAGCCGGGAGAACCATAGAGAGTGACAGGCAAAATCAGAATCTGCGATGCACTGGTTGTTCTACTGTTGTGTTCCAGCTTTGCAGCTTATGCCGAGGCCGCCGCGAGTGACGCAATAGACGTGCGTGATGATCTGCAGCGCAGGCTTGTGCTTGCGCAACCCGCGCAACGAGTGATCAGCCTGTCACCACATATTACCGAGTTGCTGTTCGAGGCGGGTGCCGGTGAGCGCATTGTGGGTACTGTTGGTTACAGTGATTATCCCGAGCCTGCGAAAAAAATACCCCGCATCGGCAGCTTTAATAAATTCGACTATGAAGCCATCACAGTTTTGAAACCCGATCTGATTATTGCGTGGCATTCCGGCAACCCGGCCAGCCAGATGCAGGGAATACACGGGCTGGGTGTGCCGGTGTTTTACAGTGAGCCGAAGGCGCTCGATGATATTGCCGAAACCATCGAGGATTTCGGCCGACTGACGGGCACTATGCAAATCGCCGGCCCACAGGCCGAGGAGTTTCGCAATCGCCTGAGTGCGTTGCAGCAAAGCTATGCAAACCGAAAACCTGTCAGGGTGTTCTACCAGGTCTGGGACCAGCCGTTGATGACGGTAAACGGTGAGCACATTATCTCCGCTGCCATCACTTTGTGTGGTGGTGTCAATGTGTTCGCCGATATGCCGGTGGCGGCTCCGCCTGTCGATATGGAGTCGGTGCTGGCGAGAAATCCCCAGGTCATTATCGCCGGCATTAACCAGCAGCGCAGTGACTGGTTGCAGCAATGGCAACGCTGGTCCGAGATTGATGCGGTTGCCAACGGCCATGTATATGGCGTCAACCCCGACATGATGACACGTCACACCTCGCGGATTTTAACCGCCACCGGCGAAGTCTGTGAGTTTATTGATAAAGCGCGGCAATAATCAGTCCTGTCGGAAACCGGACCGGACATGTTCAATTAGCAATTTACCCGATGGCCGTTTTGGTTTACTATCCGCGCACGTAAGGAAATTCAGCTTAATTACTATAATTAATCAGAGCTTCCTTAACTACGATATTACTGGGTGCCTCTTTACAGAGGATAATCGGGAAGCTGGTGAGATTCCAGCGCTGCCCCCGCAACGGTAACCAGGTTGTAGTGATCATTAGCCACTGTGTTTGCAGCATGGGAAGGCGATCACTGGATAACCCTGGGAGCCCGGAGACCGGCCCAGAGCATACTGCAACCGTTGCGGAGGGCAACTGACGGGCGTCCAGGTTATCTTTCCTGTTTTGTCTGTTTTCTCCTCCGTTAACGAGAACTCTCGGAGGTGAGAACATAATGTCGCGAACATTAACCCAGTCTTTTTTATGCACGGCTATCGCCGCTGCTGCTTTTCTAAATTCAATCCCTGTTATTGCCAGTGAGCTACCGACCGTGGTGGTGAGTGCTGCACGTACCGAGCAGTCGTCACTGACCACGCCGACAAGTATTAGCGTGATTACCCGCGAGGACATTGTTGACAGTGGGGCATCGACTGTCAGTGAGGTGCTGCGAGGCAGGGGCGGTGTTCAGCTGGCCGATCTGTTTGGTGATGGCAGTAATGTCTCCATCGGCATGCGAGGCTTCGGCGAAAATTCCAATTCCAATACCCTGGTGATGGTTGACGGTCGTCGACTGAATTACTCGGATACCCGCGCGCCGGACCTGGCGTATGTTTCACTGCACGATGTAGAACGTATTGAAATCGTCAAGGGTAGCGCCGGTGTGCTATTCGGTGATCAGGCAGTGGGTGGTGTGATCAATATCATTACGCGGCAGGCAGATCAGGCATCAAGCCGCGTCGAACTGCAGGCCGGCAGTTACGACCGAAAAGGTGCTGCGGTGCATCACAGCAACCGCCTGGATAACGGCATCAACTACCGCTTCAGTGCGAGTGGTTATGATACCGATAACTACCGGGACCATAACGAGCACAGCAATGTTAATGTAAACGCCTATGGTGGTTATGATTACACAAGCGGCAGCGTGTTTTTGGAAGTGCAGAAAGTCGACGATGAATTGCAGACACCGGGTGCGCTGATCCAGTCGGAGCTGGATGCGAACCGTCGCCAGATCAACAGTGGCTTCGTTAATGACTTTGCCAATACCGAGGTTGACGTACAACGCGTGGGTATCAAACAGGGCCTGTCTGATCGCTGGTCGCTGGAGGCGGAAGTCACCAACCGTGAAATCGACCAGGATGTTCGGCAGAGTTTCCGCGATTATCCTGCACCTGCAACCGGTCGTAGTGAACGTGATCTGCTGTCTGTCAATCCACGACTGATCGGTGTATTCGATTCAGCGCAGGGTGAGGCGCTGGTTACTCTCGGTGTGGATGCGGAAAATGCGGAGTATGCCTTGTATCTGCCCTATGACTCCTCGTTTGGTGCAGGTTTTGCGCAACAGCATAATGAGCAGGATGTGCTTTCCGCCTATGCGCAGCTGGTTTATCCGCTATCGGAAAAGCTTTCTATCACTGCGGGCATGCGCAGGGCCGAGCTGGAAAACGAGATCAGCGACAGTTCATCCTATAATTTTTCGCCGCTTGAAGTGGACGTAGATGATTCGGTTAATGTGGCAGAAATCGGTTTGCGTTATCAGCTCAGTGAAAGCGGTGAACTGCTTCTTCGACGCGATGAAAACTACCGCTTTGCAAAAATAAACGAGTACGCACTGGCACCGGTTGGTGAGCCACTGGAAACCCAGCAGGGAGTGTCATGGGAAATTGCTTACCGCGCCCGTGTCGATAAAACCAGTTATGAAATCCAGTACTATCGCATGGAACTGGAAAATGAATTTTTCTTTGACCCGAGCGTAGGCGACTGGGGTGCCAATGTGAACCTGGATGAAACCATCCATGAGGGCCTGATTCTCGATTACCAACGAGAGCTGGGGAATGCTGCTTACGTTGGGCTGAGTTATACCTACACCGATGCCTATTTCAATTCCGGTGGGCTGGATGGCAATAAAATTTCCGGCGTGGCCGATAACCAGTTCTCCCTGCGCACAGGTTATGACTTTATGGCGCACTGGAGTCTGTTTGCCGAGCTGCTCGCCAGAAGCGATATGTACGCACAGGGTGATAACCTGAATGTCCTTGATAAGGTGAATGGTTATGGTTTGCTCAATGCTTCCATTGCCTATGCAACAAAAACCTACGATGTGTCACTGAGAATCAACAACCTGCTGGATAAGGAGTATTCCGAGTTCATAACCGATAACGGTTTTCAGCGGGCCTATCAGCCATCGCCGGAGCGTAACTTTTTGCTGACTGCAGGCATCAAGTTCTAGCGCATTGATGACGTCCTCCAACAATGCCATCTATATTGCACTGCTGTTCGCTATGCTGCTGCATGGGGTGTTGTTGCTGGGCGGTAAACAGGATGCCGGTGAGCTGTCGACCCGACAGGCAGCGGCTGTCACCGTTAAGCTGGAACTGTTCGAGCCTGTAGCCATTGCAGCGCAGGCGAGTGAAACGCAAGCTGTGGTATCAGAGCAGATTGTCGCTGTGCCTGAAGAGGCGACGCCGCAGCCCCTGCCACGGCAGGAAAAAAATCGTCGAATGGCTGAGCAACAGAAGACCGACACACCGGTCGAGGCCGATGTGGTTTCTGACTATTCCGATGCGCAGCCGCAGCGCCAGCCTCAACAGCAGGGACAACGTGCCGATGAATTGCGCAAGTTTGTGTATGAAGCCATTAACCGGCAAAAACACTATCCGTATATGGCACGGCGCCAGCACAGGGAAGGGCGGGTTAAACTGAATTTTGTTATGCACCCGAACGGCACAGTCACCGACATTGCCATCGTGGAGTCCAGTCGTTTCCATCTGCTGGATAAAGCGGCCATGCAGGCGATTGAAGCCATATCACCGTTTCACCTTGCGGCAGAATACCTGACCATGCAGCAACATTACGACGTGGGCATTGATTTCCGCCTGAACTGATTTTTTTAGCCAGGCCAGAACAGGGTGGTGTTGTCACTGCGGCTCGATTTTATCGGGTGATCATAGAGCCTTTCCAGTCTATCCGGTGTCAATAACTGCTCGGCGGGACCCTGTTCGGTACTACCGTCATCATACAGGAACAGCACATGGCTGCAGAAGCGGGCAGCCAGGTTGATATCATGTAATGACATGATCATACCGCGCTGGTTGTCACGGGCATAACTGCTTAAATATTGCAGCAGAGCAATCTGGTGTTTAAGGTCGAGATGGCTGTTGGGCTCGTCGAGCAGAAATAGCTCGGGATCCTGGGTGAGAATGCCGGCGATAGCAACGCGCTGGCGTTCGCCACCGGAAAGCTGGTTAATCTGCCGATCGGCCATATCCGACAGGCCGACCGTGCGTAATGCTTGCTGGGCAATTTCGTGGTCACGGCTGGATTCCCATTGCCAGTAAGCGATATGTGGATGACGTGCACTGAGTACCGTCTCCATCACGCTTACCGGAAAAGCATCTTCATGGTGCTGCAGCAAGATGCCGATTTTTTGCGCCAGTTGTTTTCTGCCCAGTTGCTCGATGTCATGCGTGTTCAGTTGTATGTTGCCGTTATCCGGGGAACGCAGTCCGGCGAGTGTATGCAACAGCGTGGTCTTGCCGCTGCCATTGCGACCGAGCACAGCCCAGACCTGGCCCGGTTCGACCTGCAGATCAAGCTGCTTGCAGACATGCCTGCCGCCAATGCTTACCTGCAGGTTTTTGGTTTGCAGCAGGCTCATGACATTCTCTGCCCGGCAAAGTTTCTGTTCAGTAAATACAGAAAAAACGGCACACCGATAAAGGCGGTAATCACCCCCACGGGTAATTGCTGGGGTGCGATCAGGGTACGCGCAAGGGTATCTGAAATAACTAGCAGACTGCCGCCGAGCAGCACCGAGGCGGGCAGCAGCAGGCGGTGATCGCTGCCGGCAATAAGGCGTATCATATGGGGAACGATGAGACCGATAAAACCCACACTGCCAGCCTGCACGACGGCGAATGCGGTGAGCAGGGATGCCAGCAGGAACAGGCTGATGCGCAGTGGCCTGACATTAATGCCCAGCGCGCTGGCCTGAAGTTCGCCCTGGGCAAGGATGTTAAGATGGCGAGCCATAAGGAAGGTCAGCAGTAACACCAGCAACAGTACCACAAGCCCGGTAATGGCCGGTGCTGTATGGCTGATGTCGCCCATCAGCCAGAATAACATACCCCGCAGCGGTTTTTCCGGGCTGACGGATAGAATAAAGTTAATCACCGCGCCCCAGCCAGCGGCGATAACAACGCCGGTGAGCAACAGGCGGGTGGGGTGCCAGCTGCCACTGCCCCGTGCCAGGCTGAACACCAGCAGTATGGAGAGCAGCGCGCCGGCAAAGGCACTGCCGGATAACCAGGCGCCGCCGAGGCCGAGTGACATGCTGAGCAATGCGGCGACCGAGGCGCCACCGGACACGCCGAGGATGTAGGGGTCAGCCAGTGGGTTGCGCAACAGCACCTGCATCAGTGCACCGGCCAGTGACAGCAAACCACCGGTGACAAAGGCGACGAAGGCGCGCGGTGCGCGTAGCTGCCAGATGATGGTATCTTCGACCGTATTGCCCGTTGAGTGCAGCGATGACCACAGCTGCCCGATGGACAGTGGGTAGCTGCCGACGGAAAATGCGAACAGTACGCTGGTTATGCTGAGCAGGAGCAGGCCGGTTAACAGGGTTACGGGGCGTGTCATGGGTATCGTCGTTGTCTGGATATGAGCGGATTATAAAGCATTGGCGGTTGCGACACGAACCACAGGATTAAATTGTAAAACATTCAGGTAAACATTATGGGTAACAGGCTTTCAAAAATTTACACGCGTACCGGTGATGACGGTACCACCGGCATGGCGGATGGTAGCCGCGTTGCCAAAGACGGTTTGCGCATGCAGGCGATTGGCGAGGTGGATGAACTGAACAGCATGCTGGGCATAGTGATTAACAAGTGCGCGGCGGGTGAGGTAAAGGAAAACCTGGTTACCATACAGCATGACCTGTTCAATCTCGGCGGGCAGCTGGCAATGCCGGACTACGAGATATTGCAGGCATCGCGCATTGAGTGGCTGGAACAGATGCTGGATGTGATGAACGCAGAACTCACTCCGCTGAAGGAATTTATTCTGCCCGGTGGTGCTGAATCGGCAAGCTACTGTCACCTGGCACGGGCGATTTGTCGCCGCGCAGAACGTGCGCTGGTGAGCCTGTCCCGTGAAGAAAGCACAAAGCCCGAGCTTGCAGCCTATATTAACCGGCTGTCAGACTGGCTGTTTGTCGCCTCCCGTTACCTCAATAAACAGCAGGGTGAGCAGGAAGTTTACTGGCAGTCGGGACGCATCGCAGCTTACGACAAACAGCAAAGTTCCGATTAATAGCGGTGCCTGTCAGGTTAATAATAATCTGTTAACCTGATGTATTCGTATTTAATCTACGCATGATTTTTTAATTGCTCTGAACTTAAGCGCTGAGCTTGAACACTGCTCTGGCAGATGAACTAAAGTACGTACATAAGCCTAATTATCCAACAGGAGTCCTTGCATGCATTCCGTGTATGACAGTGCCAAACAACGTTTACAGCAACTGGGCAAATTATCCGGTGTTTCAAACCACGTGATTGAAAGCCTGATGCGCCCCAAGCAGACGTTATGTGCATCCATTTCGGTATTGATGGACGATGGTTCAACCGAGTATTTCGAGGCCTTTCGCTGCCATTACAGTTCCTTGCTTGGCCCCTGTAAGGGCGGTATTCGCTTTCATCCAACGGTCAGCCAGAATGAAATCGAGGCGCTGGCATTATGGATGACAATTAAATGCGCGGTGGTGGACCTGCCCTATGGTGGCGCCAAGGGCGGGGTGATTGTTGATTCGAAAAAATTATCACGTATGGAACTGGAGCGACTGTCGCGCGGTTATATGCGTGCGATGGCCGATTTTGTCGGCCCGGATAAGGATATACCCGCGCCGGATATGTATACCAATGCGCGTATTATGGGCTGGATGCGTGACGAATTTGAAGTCATCAAACGGCAGAAAAGTCCAGCGGTGATTACCGGCAAACCGGTGAGCATGGGCGGCAGCCTGGGGCGCGACGAAGCCACCGGTCGCGGTGCATACCTGGTGACCGAGTTCTTACGGCATAAAGAAGGCAAGGCAGCGGAAGACATTCGCGTGGCGATACAGGGCTTTGGTAATGCCGGTTACCACATGGCACGCCTGCTGGCCGAGGCCGGTTATAAAGTGGTGGCCCTGAGTGATTCTAAAAGCGCAATCTACGAGCCGGACGGCCTGGATATCGAGCGGGTTAAAAGTGCCAAGGATAAGTTCAATGTGCTCAAGTCAGAGTACGCCGATGGCGAGAGCTACGAGTTAAAGGAACACCAGGTGATCAGCCATGCCGAGTTGTTAACCCTGGATGTGGATCTGCTGGTGCCGGCGGCACTGGAAAACGCCATAACCAAAGATAATGTGCACGACATCAAGGCCAGCTGGATTGTTGAAATTTCCAATGGCCCGATTACACCGGATGCCGATAAAATCCTCTTCAAAAAAGGTGTGGTGATTATTCCCGATGTGCTGGCCAACGCAGGCGGCGTCATCGTGAGTTATTTTGAATGGGTGCAGAACCGGGCCGGCTTTCCCTGGACACTGGACGAAGTGCGTGAGCGCATGCGAGAAAAACTTAAGGCTTCATTCGAAGATATGTGGGTCTACCAGCACACCAACAAGAATACCAGCCTGCGCCAGGCAGCCTATACCAAAGCCTTGCGTCATATCGAAAAGGTGGTCGAAATCTGTGGCACCAAGGAGTACTACAGTAACTCCGAGGTGTAGTTCGATATTGCTGTTCCCGGCGACCAGCTAGCCTGCCCAGGCTGGCTGCCAGGCTGTGTTTCAGGTAATTAAAGCCTGGAACACCAGCCTGTATATAACATTCCAGTCCACTTACGCTCTCCATTTTTCCATTATCCTGTTTCTGCGGAACCAATCGCCAATAGCTGTTTTCTTGACTGTAGGACGATTGTCCAATATTATTTATTGGTCGATCGTCCTACAGTGGAGAAAAAAATGAAAACGATTCTGGTAACAGGCGCCAACGGCTTTGTAGGTGAACATACATTGCAGTATTTGATGAAACAGCCGGGAATAAAACTGGTCGCGGCCTGCAGGGATAAAACCAGGCTTCATCCTGCTTTTGAAGGAGAGGTCAGGCAGGGTGATATCAGGGATGAGGCGTATCTGCAGCAGTTGTTTGATGGCGTGGATGTGGTGGTCAATGCCATTGCATGGACATCATTATGGGGTAACAGTCAGACTTCGGATGAGTTGTTTCTGCGTCCGCAACTTAAAATGATAAAAACATTCCAGAATAGCTCGGCACAACAATGGGTCAATATCAGCAGCACCTCGGCGGCTGCGCCCGAAGCTTCAGCCGATGCCATGAGCGAGGGTATACCCCGGGCATTCTGGCCACACCTGAATAATGTGATAACAATTGAAAACACCTTGCGGGAGCTCGCTGATGAGCAGAAAACCGTTATTAATATGCGACTGGGCCTGTTTGCAGGAGAGAATTACGCACTTGGATTATTACCGGTACTTGTGCCACGAATGAAAACCCACCTGGTGCCCTGGGTGGCCGGTGGAAAAACCGAGATGCCGATTATTGATGGACGTGATATTGGTCAGGCGATGGGGCTTGGGGCACTAAAAGAAGGCTTAAGCGGTTACCAGAGTTTCAATGTGGTTGGCCCCGAGGTACCAGCAGTGCGTGAAGTCATTGAATATATTGCGAATCAATACGCCTTGCCAAAGCCGCATTTTAGTGTGCCCTTTGCAGTCGCCTGGCCATTTGCCTGGCTGATGGAAAAGCTCGATCCACTGGTGCCCTGGGAGCCGCTGATCGTGAGAAGCATTATTCATCTGTTGCAAAATACAGGGGCAACAAATGAGCGGGCAACTCGATTACTTGGCTACCGGCCAGAGTATCACTGGCAGCAGGCCATTGCCGTGCAAATGCGGGAAATGCAAACCAGGCAGAAAAGGCCAATGAAAATGGCGCGACCAATTGCCTAAACCCGTGTTTCAGGGCATAGTTTGCCCATGGCGCGAGAACAATCTAAACAGCAGCAATCTATTATCCAGGCCGTTGACCGCCTGATCTACGAAAAGGGTTTTAACGTGATGTCATTTAAGGACATTGCCGAAGCCTGTGGTTTGAGTAAAGGTAATCTTTATTACTATTTTAAAACCAAGGATGAGCTGCTGAAGGCGGTGATTGATTATCGGCTGGATAATATGCGGAACATGTTGCAGGCGTGGGAGCAGCAATATCCTACAGTGCTTGAGCGATTACAGCGCTATGTTCAGATCATGATAAATGAAACCAGCCAGGTGATTTACTATGGCTGCCCCATGGGGAGTTTAAATATCGAGCTGGCAAAAGGCCAGCCTGAATTACAGGCCATAAGCCGGGCACAGTTTGACCTGTTCAGAAGCTGGTTAAAAAAACAGTTTAAACAGTTGCTGGCGGACAAAGCTGCGGAACACTATGCCATGCGCTTAATGGCGCGCACCCAGGGGGTTGTGGTGATCGCACAGGCCTATCAGGACAAACGCTTTATCAAACGTGAAGCCGAGGAAATAAACCAGTGGCTGGTCGATTTGCTGGACGGCCTGGCTAAATAGCGTGTCATGATACGTATCGGCATCGACCTGGGTGGCACAAAGATAGAAGGCATTGCGCTGGACGAGGCGGGTAATGAATTGCTGCGTCACCGGGTTGCCACCCCGGCAGGAGACTATGCTGCAAGCCTGCAGGCAATCGTCGACCTTGTATTGTTGATAGAAAATAAAACCGCTGCGGCGAACTCGATTGGCATCGGCACTCCGGGCGCGATTTCACCTGCTACGGGTGTGCTGCGTAATTCAAACTCGGTGTGCCTGAATGGTCAGCCATTGCACACGGATTTACAGAACCTGCTTGAACGTGAAATCAGCATGGCCAATGACGCCAACTGCTTTGCATTGTCGGAAGCAACCGATGGAGCGGCGCAGGGCGCGGCTGTGGTGTTTGGTGTAATTATCGGTACTGGCACAGGTGCTGGTGTGGTGGTGAATGGTCAGGTATTGAACGGCGCCAATGCCATCGCCGGTGAATGGGGGCACAATCCCCTGCCCTGGGCAGAAGATAACGAACGCCCGGGACCGGATTGTTACTGTGGCAAACAGGGCTGTATCGAGACATTTCTCTCCGGCCCGGGTATGGCGCTGGATTTTGCACAGCATACAGGTGAGCAACTAACTGCGGAACAGATTGTTGCATTAAGCGAACAAACCGGTGCGAGTCATCAACCACAGGCTGAAGCCTGTTTGCAACGCTATATCAATCGGCTGGCGCGCTCACTGGCGCATGTGATTAATATCCTTGATCCGGATGTGATTGTGCTGGGCGGTGGCCTGTCGAATATACAGCGACTCTACGCGGAAGTGCCGCGACAATTGGCACAGTACGTGTTCTCCGATGTGGTAAAGACTAAGCTGATGCCACCGCGTTACGGTGACTCCAGCGGGGTGAGGGGCGCGGCCTGGTTGCCGCGGCTGGATTCAAAAAAAATACAGGGATCAGAGTAATAACTCTGATCCCTGTATCGTCTCGATTTTCTGGCGACGAATTATTTATGCCAGGTCAAAACGATCGGCGTTCATTACTTTATTCCAGGCAGCAACAAAGTCATCGACAAATTTCTGCTGGTTATCATCCTGTGCATAGACTTCCGCATAGGCACGCAGAATTGAATTGGAGCCGAACACCAGGTCCACTCTACTCGCGGTCCATTTTAGCTCGTCTGTTGCACGGTCACGGATTTCATACAGGTTATTGCCAGCAGGTTTCCATGTATTATTCATGTCGGTCAGGTTAACGAAAAAGTCGTTTGTTAATGCGCCTTCACGATCGGTAAACACACCGTGTTTTGTGCCGCCGTGGTTGGTGCCCAGTACGCGCATGCCACCGACCAGCACGGTCATCTCCGGTGCAGTCAGCCCCATCAGCTGGGTGCGATCCAGCATCATCTCTTCGGCACTTACAACATAATCTTTTTTAAGCCAGTTGCGATAGCCGTCATGCAGGGGTTCCAGGTATTCGAAAGAATCTGCATCGGTCATCTCGTCGGTGGTGTCACCTCGTCCCGGTGAGAAAGGCACCTTGATATCAAAGCCGGCTGCTTTTGCCGCCTGCTCAATGCCGACGTTACCGGCCAGCACAATCACATCCGCCACGCTGGCGCCGCTCTCTGCGGCAATTGGTTCAAGTACACCAAGTACCTTTTTCAGACGCTCCGGCTCGTTGCCCTGCCAGTCTTTCTGCGGGGCCAGGCGGATGCGCGCACCATTGGCGCCGCCGCGCTTGTCCGAAGCACGGAAGGTCCTGGCGCTGTCCCAGGCGGTGGCCACCATCTCGCTGATGCTCAGGCGACTGGCTGCGATTTTTTTCTTCACCGCATCAACATCGTAGTCGGTCTTGCCTGCGGGCACCGGGTCCTGCCAGATCAGTTCTTCCCGTGGTACATCGGGGCCAATGTAGCGTGGTTTTGGTCCCATATCGCGATGGGTCAGTTTGAACCAGGCCCGTGCGAAAGCATCCTTGAATGCGTCGGGATCCGCGCGGAATTTCTCCATGATCTTGCGGTATTCCGGGTCCATTTTCATCGCCATATCCGCATCGGTCATAATCGGGTTGTAGCGGGTCGACATATCCTCGACATCCACCGGTTTGTCTTCCTCGCTGATATTAACCGGTTCCCACTGCCAGGCACCGGCAGGACTCTTCTTCGATTCCCATTCGTGGTCGAGCAGCATGTCGAAGTAACCCATATCGAACACGGTCGGGTTGGATGTCCACGCGCCTTCCAGGCCACTGGTGATGGTGTCGCGGCCAATGCCGCGTTTTGTGTGGTTGTTCCAGCCCAGGCCCTGTTCTTCCACGTCGGCGGCCTCGGGCTCGGCACCTAACAATGCAGCATCGCCATTGCCGTGACACTTGCCCACGGTGTGACCACCGGCGGTCAGCGCCACGGTTTCCTCATCGTTCATCGCCATGCGCTCGAAGGTCACCCGCACATCGTGCGCGGTTTTCAATGGATCGGGTTTGCCATCCACACCTTCCGGGTTCACGTAGATCAGCCCCATCATTACTGCAGCCAGTGGATTTTCCAGGTCACGCTCACCGGAATAGCGGCTGCCTTCGCTGCCGCTGGGCGCCAGCCATTCTTTTTCCGAACCCCAGTAGGTATCTTTTTCCGGGTGCCAGATATCCTCGCGGCCAAAGCCGAAGCCGAAAGTTTTCAAACCCATGGACTCATAGGCAATGGTGCCCGCATAGGTAATCAGGTCCGCCCAGCTGAGTTTATTGCCGTATTTTTTCTTGATCGGCCAGAGCAGGCGACGGGCTTTATCGAGGTTGGCGTTATCCGGCCAGGAGTTGATGGGAGCAAAACGCTGGTTACCTGTGCCGGCGCCGCCGCGACCATCGGCGATACGGTAGGTGCCCGCAGCATGCCACGACATGCGTATCATCAGCCCACCGTAGTGTCCCCAGTCAGCCGGCCACCATGCCTGGCTGTCGGTCATCAGTGCGTGCAGATCATTTTTCAGGGCATCAAAGTCGAGCTTCTTTACTTCATCCCGGTAGTTGAAGTCGGCCCCCAGTGGATTGGTCTTGGAGTCGTGCTGATGCAGAATATCGAGGTTGAGGGATTTCGGCCACCACTCCATATTAGACATGCCGCTTTCTGTGGCGCCACCGTGCATTACTGGGCATTTGCTTTCTGACATCATTTTATCTCCTGTGTATTCCATCAAGGATCAGTTATTTGCATAAATCGTACTGATTTGATACTCATTGTGCGTCATTAGTTGCAGATTGAATAATTGATAATTTTTTGATGGGCTATTGGGTTTTTCTATCAGTGAAGGGTAGTGGGATAAGTTCTGAATAGTGAGAGATCCTGGTCGTTTATTGTTAAGCGCAGTATCAATTATGCTGTAGTAATGTGGGACGATTCACCAGGAAAGTTACTGACCTAAGAAGGGCAATAACAGAAAAACAGACGAGAGTCATCCTGCTGGAATTGAGGGTCGCAGCGCTCGGTATTAGTGCGTACCGACAGAGCGTGCACATTTTTGGGGTATAAAAATACACGAATGAATTAATAAAACTCATCCTTAGTCTGGTTTTAGTTACGAAATATCAGGTACTTAGATGCTAATGTAAGATATTGGCATGAAGCGTGCTCAAGTCTATATACATTTCTAATTTAAAGCATGGCAATGGCGCCATTACAACAACAGTTTTTCTGTTGCTGTAATGGCGCCATTTTTTTTGCAAACGGGAAAATATGGCAGCAGTTGCACATCTCATTGACGATACACCGGAGCAACAGGTATTTAAGTATATCGTTGTGGGCACGGGGCCTGTTGGTGTGCGTTTTGTACAGGAGATCAACAAACTCCAGCCGGGAGTATCAATTGCGATATTCGGTGATGAACCATGGGCGCCATATAACAGGATACAGCTTTCCTCACTTATTTCCGGTGAGATACGTGAAGCATCGCTCTACGATGCGCAGGATATAAGCCGGTACAGCAACGTAAAGGCTGTTTACAACAACAGAATCGTTGAGATTGATCGAAAGAATAAACGGGTTCGTGATACAGGTGGAAATTATTACAGTTATGAATACCTGATACTTGCAACAGGATCGAAACCCTGTGTGCCAAACATCCCTGGTGTAAACCGTAAGAATGTCTTCACATTTCGAGATTTGAATGATGCTCAATCACTGATGAGTAGAAGTGTTAGAACGCGCAGAACCGTTATCATCGGCGGCGGGTTGCTGGGGCTGGAAGCCGCCAGGGCAATGCAGCGATTCAATACTGAAGTACACGTAATTGAACACAGTAACTGGCTGATGTTTAATCAACTGGATAATCGTGCAGGAAGCTATTTAAAGCAGCATGTGGAATCACTGGGTATCTATGTGCACTCTGGTTGCAGGGTGGGCCGCATTACGGGCGATGAAAAAGTTAAAGGGGTGGTGATATCAGGATCAGTGGTCGCAGACGAACAACTTATCGAGTGCGATACGGTAATCATTGCCGTGGGGATCTCTGCAAATGTCGACCTGGCAAAACAGAGCGGTCTTAATTATGGCAAAGGCATTCGTGTAGATGATCATCTGCAGACCAATGATTCAAGTATTTTTGCCATCGGCGAATGTGTAGAACACAATAAAATAACCTACGGATTAATTTCACCGGGCTTTGAACAGGCAGCCGTATTATCACATTATTTAAATAAAGAAGATGTTAATTACAAGGGCTCAGTGACTTCTACAAGTCTTAAAGTGCTGGATTATCCGGTATTCAGCATCGGTGACAATTCATTAACTGCAAGGGCGCGTGAAACACATATATACCAGGATCATCAAAGGAATATTTACCGTAAAATAATTGTCATCAACGGTCGTATTCGCAGTGCAATGGGTGTTGGGGATTGGGCCGGGGTGCAGCGATTCCAGCAGGCAGTAGAAGACAGGCGGCGTGTATGGCCGTGGCAAATACGCCGTTTCGAACATTATGGGGTTTTATGGAGTGATGCTTCAAGCGAAAACGTTATTGACTGGCCAGCTTCATCGACAGTATGTAATTGTACCGGCGTTACACGCGGGGAGCTTGGTCTCGCCTGCAAGCATGGGGCATGTACTGTCGATGGGCTTGCGCGTGCTACAGGCGCTTCGACGGTATGCGGTTCATGCAAACCGTTGCTGGTCGAGTTTGTCGGCGGTAATGCAGCGCCAGAACCCGCGCGATACTTTAAATCGCTATTAACCGTATCTATATTACTTCTTATAGCATGCCTGTTTGCATTCCTTGCACCTTCTTTCGATTACAGTGCCAGTGTGACTGATAACTTTTCCCTGGATATTCTCTGGCGGGACAGCCTGTTTAAACAAATATCAGGGTTTACCCTGCTTGGCCTGTCGATTTTTGTTTCATTGATCTCATTTAGAAAACGCATAAGAAGACTAAACACGCTATGGGATTATTCGGCATGGCGGTTTGTGCATGTGATCACCGCCCTGTTGATCATTGGTGCTTTGTTTATACATACCGGCTTCAGGCTGGGTGACAATATCAACCTGTATCTTATGAGTGTTTTCACGGGGCTTCTGCTGGTCGGTGCGCTGGCTGCTATTGCCATCGGCTATGAGCATAACTTACCGAGACGGCTCGCTAAACAACTGCGTGGGTATGCTGTCTGGTCGCATATCCTTCTGCTGTGGCCACTGCCGCCATTGCTGGGCTTCCATATTTTGAAGACGTATTACTTTTAAGATGAACAGGAATAAGAACATATGGATTATCTGGTCTGCCCTGGTCGCCATAGTCGTGATCTATTTTGGCTACACGCTACTGGAAGGCGAAGACAGGACTGTATTTGTGCCGGGTGAAATGACAGGTGGCCATCACCAGATTGGCATTGCCTGTGACGCCTGCCATGGTGAGTCATTCACCGATATGGACGCAATGCAGAAAACCTGTGAGAGCTGCCATGGAGATCAACGTAAAAAACCATTTGATTCCCATCCGCGATCTAAATTTACGGATCCGAGAAACGCTGACCGGCTGGAAAACATTAACGCCTTGTATTGCGTCACCTGTCATGTTGAGCACAAGCCAGAACTGGCGGACAAAACCGGTGTCACCCAGCCAGCTGATTTCTGTATTCATTGCCATGCTGATGTGGGTGAAAACCGGCCCAGTCACAAGGATATGGAATTTGCTACCTGCGCGAGTGCAGGTTGCCACAATTATCATAACAATCGATCGCTCTACACCGACTTCCTGGTCAAGCACATGGATGCCCCGGCGTTGCTGGATAGCAGAACGGTGCCGGAAAAGGAATATGCCAGTGTGCTGGATGAGATCATGTCCTATCCACATGATCGATATCCAGTGAAGAAAATAGGCCTCAAGGATATTGATGCGCCCATAAAAATCCAGTTCAAAACGACGGATGAAGTACGCCATGACTGGATGAGCACGGCACATGCAAAATCCGGTGCAAACTGCAGCGCCTGTCATATGCTTGTAATTGATGACAAGGAGCCAGTGTGGACAGACAAGCCGGATCACAGGGCCTGTGCACAGTGTCACGATATAGAAGTAAAGCATTTTACACAGGGAAAGCACGGGATGCGTCTGGCGCAGGGTCTTTCGCCAATGACACCGGCAATGGCCCGTTTACCCATGAACGAAGAGGCCATCGATAAAGAGCTGGGCTGTAATAGCTGCCACCAGGCGCATGAGTACAAACTGGATACCGCCTCGGTAGATGCCTGCCTGGGATGTCACGCAGACGAGCACAGTCAATCATATAAAACATCGCCCCATTATGACTTATGGCTTAAGGAGCAGGCCGGGGAATTGCCCGAGGGCAGTGGCGTAAGCTGTGCTACCTGTCATATGCCGCGTGTTGACGTTGATGTAAACGACTGGTTAAGGCGTACCGTGGTTCAGCACAACCAGAATGCCAACCTGGTTCCCAATGAAAAAATGCTTCGTAGCGCATGCCTGAATTGCCATGGGCTGCCTTTTGCAATCGACTCTCTCGCAGACCAGCAACTGGTTAATAAGAACTTCAGGGGAAAACCGCAGGTTCATATTGAGAGTGTAGATCTGGCGAGAAAAGATTATTTGCGCCACCTGGATAAAACAGGAGGTGAATAAAGCTGATTAATACAAACCCATTTTACACACTGATCTTTTTATTAATACTAAGGAAACGACTATGAAATACTCAAAAATAGCATTATCACTCGGGCTCGCTGCAACCTTATCTGCAACCGCGGCTACTGCACAGGCAGAAAATACGGTGCCAGTTAAGGCCATGGCTGATGCATTGCACCTGGTTATGGACTCAGATCGCACTGTTTATACGCGAAAGATTGTAAACAGGCTGGTGAAAAAAGAAAAGGTTATCAAGGCAAGCGAGCATTTCGAGGATGATAAAGCACTGGTTTTACCTGCTCAAATGTTTCGCTTTGGTGCGGAAATGGTTAAACAGCGTTCCGAAGCATTGCCCGACGTAAACTTCAGCTACTCTTTGCAATCCCTATGGCCAATCAACAAGCAGAATGCGCCCAAGACCGACGCTGAGAAGGAAGGGCTTAAGTTTGTAGCTGAAAACAAGGGTACAAACTACTACACCGAAGAAGTGCTTGGTGGGCAGAAATACTTTACCGCTGTATACGCCGATACAGGCGTTGCACCGGTTTGTGTTTCCTGTCACAACGATCACAAGGACTCGCCAAAGACTGATTTTAAAATAGGCGATGTAATGGGTGGTGTAGTTATCCGCATCCCTGTTGATGGCTAACACTATGCACCATCGGATTGTCAAAGTGCTTTTGCCAGGTCTTTTCGCATCACAGTTTATAGTGGCGAGTGTTTATGCTGATGACAGTCAGTTTATAAAATTCCCGTCAGAGTCGTTATCACAGGGACGTGAGCTGTGGATTGAAAACTGCGAAGGCTGTCATGCCTATGGCATTGCGGGTGCGCCAGTACCAATGCGTCCGGCAGACTGGAAGAACCGTGTTACAAAACCAATGGACGTGCTTTACGAGCATGCAATAAACGGCTTCTTTGGTGAAGATGACACAATGATGCCTGAACGTGGCGGCAATCCGGAATTATCGGATAAACAGGTCAAGCTGGCGGTGGATTATATGCATTCACTCGCCACGTACTATATCAATTCAACTAACTGACATCCCGATTATACGATGATGGGAATTTACGAGGATATTAATTATGACACCCGAAAAAATTAAACTGGTACAGGAATCATGGATCAAGGTTGTGCCTATTTCAGAGACGGCCGCGGAGCTGTTTTACGGCAAGCTGTTTGAGCTCGATCCCTCTTTGAAGTCGCTTTTTAAAGGGGATATGAAAGAACAGGGACGTAAACTGATGTCGATTCTTAATACGGCTGTTAATGCGCTGGACAAGCTTGATACCATCGTTCCGGCTGTGCAGGACATGGGGCGGCGCCACCTAGGCTATGGCGTAAAGGACGAGCATTATGACACGGTCGGTGAAGCACTGATCTGGACACTGGATGCTGGCTTGAAAGACGACTTCACTGAAGATACCAAAGGGGCCTGGATTGAAGTCTATACCCTGGTTGCGGATACGATGAAGGAGGCGGCTGCCGAGCCAGCATAACAATCGTGTTCTCTTCCTGGAAAGTCATGCAGCCGCTTTATGCGGCTGTTTTAACTGCTAAAATTAAAACCACTGCGCTGGCCGGGAACCGCGGGGGCAACAGACCTGGTTAATGGCGCTGAATCAGTTGTTTTGTTATTGATTTGTGCTATTCATATGGCACAGGTAAACCTTTAGTAACCTGATCTGTCATCACAGGGGTTAGCGAGTGTTCCAGCGTTCAGTTATAAACCGTCGTTTCCAGGGGCTGGCCATCGCCAGCCTGCTGTGCCTTTCATTGTCAGCTTTCGCCAGAAATTACACCCTTAATGAAGTGCTGGCGTTGTCCAGCGAGCCGGATGGTGTGGTGATCGAGATTGTCACCGGAGATGCCGAAGGCCTTAGCTGGGCGCTACCCAGGGCGCAGGACTATATAAAACAGCTGCGAGCGCGTTTTCCGGAGCTGCCGGTTGCTGTGGTGACCCATGGACGGGAGCAGTTTTCGCTAAGTTTGAAAAATCAGACAACCAGCGAAACGACTCATAATAATGTGCGTTCCCTTATCGAGGACAGCAGGGTGCCGGTACACGTCTGCGCTACCTACGCGGGCTGGCGCGGCCTGACAGAAGAAGACTTTCCCGAGTATGTTAATGTCTCCGCCTCGGGGCCGGCGCAGATTAATGACTATAAGGCGGTTGGTTATCTGCTGATTGTGATTAACCGTGAAAAAGTTCGTGGCTAATAGAGCTTGATTATCTGTGGTTTAAAAGAAAACGCAAATGAACGCTAATTAACGCAAATAAACGCAAATAAACGCGATAGAAGCTTTGTAGTTATAAGCACAGGGTTGTAAGTGTTGATTTCTGGTTAGAAAACGTGGTCTGTCCCTGATTGACTCAAGGGGTCGGTGACAATTGATAATTGTTTGCACTGTTGAATGGTTTTCATTTGTCACCGACCCCTTTAATCCTTCCGGCGTCTTTTAACGGGTTTAAATTCAGCGACGTGAGCGCTTACCGAAAGGTAGCAATAAACCCAGCGCGGAAAGAAACAGGTAGATTGATGCCGGTAATGGCACGGGGGTCAGTTCCGCCACCAGCAGACTGCCGTTACTCTCGTAGCTGACCTGCGCATCACCAACAACGTCTCGATACCAGTCAGTCGGCTCGGACAGAATACTGGTGCCTACGATAAGATCATCAGTATCATCGGCTGAACCATTTCCCATCCCGAACGACATGCTGTCACTAAAAATATCGTTTCGTATAACTACACTGTAACTGTCCTGGTAGGCAGGCGGTGTAGCTGCATTGGGCTGGCCATCGGCCACCGAGATAAAATTTTCCGCAAACAACGCGAAAGGGTCGGAAGTCACCGTGTCGAATGTGCCAAGATTCATTTCAACCACGGCACCGGTATATAATGAGAAAGTAGAGTTAGAAGTCGTCAGCGCATCTTCAGGGGTGCTGGATTCAAAGATATAGGAAAAGGCTAGAACGTCACCCACACTGACGTCGCTAAAACCGTTTACGCTGATGACTCTGACATTGTAATTCCGTTCGATCAGGGCGGCCTGTGACAGGCTGGTGAAAGTTAACAGGCAAATGGTTGATACTGAAATGAATAGTCTGGAAAGCATAACGATTATTCTCCTTTATGAATGCCGAGCTAGGTCTCCGTGAAATAATGCCTGTGTACCGTGTCAGCTGCAGGCTGGATATTAATAACCTGTCGCCTTACACAAGCGATTACTTTTAATCGTACGGGTATTCTAAGGTGTATGTCGAGCTAATGCCAATTGATCAGACGACGATGACTGCGTGCTGTTAAAAAAACTACACCGGCAGCGAGCTTTTACCCGGACTGTAGATATTTCTGCAAACTTTATTCCATTTAAGAATACTAATGTTATATCAGTGGCTTAGACGCACTCAGTTCTTTATATAGAAAGCTGTAAAGTTGGCACTGTAAAGCTTTTCGACATATTTTGCTGTGTTCAACAGCTGGTATTCCCGGTATCTATTAATTAAATAATTAAATAATTAAATAATTAAAGGGGTCGGTGACAATTGGGAATTGTTTACATTGTTGAATAGTTTTCATTTGTCACCGGCCCCTTTGAATCCCAGATCACTCAAATTTAACTGACTTGATTTTATAAACAAATTCCGGCCGATTAGCATATCTCAGTGCTCTGTCCCAAAGCGGGTCTGTGCGGTTGTTAAGGTTTTTAGCAAGTGCTTTGATTTCTGGCGGGGCATCCTCCCTAAAGAAGTTTCTATTGTGCTTGTTCTTGTCATAACTTACGCCAGTTAGCTTAAATTTGTGTTTTCTCAGTTTCTTGGACTTTTGCTGCATGATATCTTTATGAGCAGTCTCCCAAGTTATTGCGCGCACCATCATCAAGTAGCTGCGTTCATCAAATTTCCCCTCTTTGGTGAATGCAGATTTCGATGGATATATTGGCCTTATTTTTCTGTCATAGAGTCCGCCAACAACAAAGCGGAAATGCAAATTATCCGAAGACAACTCGTAGCGTTCACACTCCGCTACGTCGATCCAGTGCCCATTTGCTTGAGGTAAATATTTTTTTATAAAGAGGACCGCAAATGCCTCATCTGTATTCGCGTAAGCGAGATATTTTTTTAGTAATTTATCGTCCATAGCTCGGATTACTCTAGGGTTCTCACTTTTGAAAATTCTGAAGAAACGCGGGTCAGAAGAAACGCGGGTCAGATACTAGTTTCTTATAATATTAGCGAAAACTAGTATCTGACCCGCGTTTTCGGCGAAAACTAGTATCTGACCCGCGTTTTCGTTAGGCGTGTTCAATTAAAGCCTTGTTTTTATGAAAAATTAGTAAAATTGATGCTAGCACAATTGCAGGTAACGCATAAACAATGGCAAAGCTTAATGGAGAAAAAATAACCATTAAAGCTGAAAATACTCCTGCGATATAGCCTGATTTCATATAGATCAAATTAATGTTCTTGTTTCTAATCCAATACCACGCCATAGAAAAATAAGCGACCCAGGCATATGTGCTGATAAAAAACCAAATGCGCGTAAGCCATGTGATAAATTCATAGGCGTTGTTTTCGGTTGATCCGAAGGATAATATTACGCCTAGTGTGATTAGAAACGCCTTATAAGAGGCAAGAGTGAAAAATATAAATATTATGAGTCTTCCGTAATTCATTTCTGTATTGCCTGACAGTGATATACACGACATATCGTAATTTACAGTAAATTGCGACCAGTCGCATTATACCTAACGCATTTAAGCTCTTGCTTATATGTATATGGCTGGTAAGCCAGGTGAGGCGTATTGTGTTTTGTGCTTCAGGTGATATCAGTAAACCAGTCCCTTATCCACCACAATCCGCAGTATCCGTCCATGGTTCAGGTTGAGCGTGGTGACATCCACGGTGTGGTGCTTCTGGTCGCCCAGTTTCATAATCATGGTGATATGGTGGGCGCCGCTCTGTTCTGCCAGCTGGCGTGAGATGTGGCACAGATTGGCGGTTTCTTCTGATTGATGGCTGAGGATTTCGTCACAGGCTTTTGCCATGTCCGGCGCGCCTTCGGCAAGGTTCATCATTTCGTTGAACTTGTGATTGGTTTTTTCGACCAGGCCGTCTTTCATTACCACGGCGCCGAAATGATTGGAGGTCATGATCTGATCGATTAATGATTCGTGGTGGTTCTTGTCACCAAATTTCAGCCAGTTTTCATGCAGGCCGAAATGGCTGGCGATTTTTTTTATGTCGTGGTCCTGGATGATGGTTTCCAGTGCAAACCAGCGACGCAGGGTGCGGGGAGTTTTTCCGGTGATACTGGCGAGTGTTTTTTTAAACTCTTGCTTGCTGAGCCCTGATTCCTGCTGTAACACAGTGAGACGATCAATAATCTGCTGCCTGTCTCCCATTATTCCTGTTTACTCCGCTGACACGTTATACTAATTTTTTTAATGTGTTGTATTTGATTGTAGTTCATCGATGATTTTAAACAGGCGACTTCGGTCCACCGGTTTTTCGATAAAATACTGAATGCCGATCTGTTTAAGTTGCTGGCTGCTGGTGTGGTCGGTGTAACCACTGCATAAAATGATCGGCTTGTTGGGGTTAATTTTCAGCAGCTGCATTGCCAGTTGATCGCCGGGTATGCCCGGCATGCAGACATCGGAAATGATCAGGTCGTATTTATCCAGCTGGGATTCACAATGTTGCAGGGCAGCCACGCTGTCGTTGAATGTGGTGGTGTGGTAGCCCCTGGACGCCAGCAGGTCGCTGAAATAGCTGGCAATGGCCGCATCATCGTCGATGATGAGTACCTTGAATTGTTGCTCGTGGGGGAGCGTTTCCTGGTTCATTCCATATTGGCCTTTAGTGGATCTGTCCGTCATTAATGACTAAACCGGGGTTTTTTAACTCTTTCACAGATATTGTGGGGAGCTTTTGTTAGATGCTACCCGATGTACACAGCTTCGCTAAATTAGTCCTGGCTAATAAGGACATCGCGTGTCCGTTTTTCGTAAAATGCTGATATTTCGGGTAAAAAATGACATAAACGGGGTATTGAAAGGCCGTGTTTTGTCCACTCATGTCCGTTCCTGTCCGCTTTGTGTCCGCACGGAAAACCCGCCGGGCGCTGAGTGTGTACAGGTTGCTGGGATTTTTGCTGGTGAAACTGGGGCAGGGCTGCTGTGCAGTCAATGGGTAAACTAAAGACACCCTGGCCTGCGGCTTCTACAGAAACTCAAATTCGTAGCTGATCATTTCCTCGCCCGGGTCGACGATTTCCAGGTTGAAGTTGATCGGCGTGTGTGCGGGAATCTGGCTGATGTGTTCTGCATCTATGCCCAGGTATTCTTCGGGGCTGAAACGCCGCGCAGCAATGGTCTGGCCGCGCACATTGGCAAAGCGCAGTTCGATGAGAGGATAGGCCTGGGCGAAGTCCGCCTGGTTGATAATGGTGGCGGAGACCATCAGCGCGTTTTTTTCATTGGGGTGGGTGAAGATGTTTTTACTGCTCAGCAGAAACTGCGAGGGGTCCCGTGCCTGGGGCAGATTGCACTGCGCCACCAGATCACAGGCCTTTTCCAGCCATGGGCGCAGCTCATTTATTTTGACCAGTTCGGCGCGGTTGTACCAGGTGTATTGCAGTGCACCTGCGGCGAGGCATAACAGAACTGCCAGGCTGATAAACAGCTTGCCGAAAAATCCACGGCCCCTGTTGTGAGCGCTCTGTGCCCGCAGTTCGGCGGGAATCACATCGGCCACTACGTAATCATCGTGTGGACTATCAGCGGGGTTTTCATCGAAGTTATCGGCCTGTATCGCATCCTGCAGGGTGTCGTGAGTGTCACTGAATGGATCATCGGCGTTTTCGTAGCGGATGCTGTCAATGCCATTGCTGTCGTCGATGTCGCCGAACAGGTTATCTTCGGCTTCGAGTTCGGCTTCACTCACTTCGGCATAAAACACCGCCAGGCAATGGCCGCAGCGAACCTGCCCGTCGGCCTGTGCAAGCGCCTCGGCGTTCAGACGAAAAACGCTGTGACAATGGGGGCACTGTGTTTGCAGATGGTCGCTCATTTTTTCTGTCCGCTGACGCGTATCCATTCATCCTTTACGGCAACTGGCTCAAGCTCGAACCAGGGTGAATAGGCTTCAAGTATCTTCTCTGCCTGTGTTTCCAGTATGCCGGATAATACTATGTTGCCGCCGCTTTTGCAGCGCTCCGCCAGTTGCGGTGCCAGTTCCTGAAGGGGGCCGGCGAGAATATTCGCCAGCACGATATCATACTGACCCGATGGCAGGTCCTCCACCGCATAGTCGTTGATTTTGCTGGCGACATGATTGGCTTCGGCATTGCTGCGGGTTGCGGTGAGCGCCTGTGGGTCGATATCGGTGGCATCGGCATGCTCTGCACCCAGTAGCAGTGCGGCGATGGCGAGTACGCCGGAGCCGCAGCCAAAATCCAGCACGGTTTTATTTTGCGGTGGGTTTTGATCCAGCCATTGCAGGCACAGTGCAGTGGTGGGATGGGTGCCGGTACCGAAGGCCAGCCCGGGATCGAGCATCAGGTTAACTGCATCGGGCTTAGGCGGTGGCAGATGCCTGGGGCATACCCACAAGCGTTCGCCGAATTGCATTGGCTTGTAATCGTCCATCCAGGCACGAATCCAGTCCTTGTCTTCCAGGGCTTCAATCTTTATTGCGCTGTTGTTCTGACTGTCCGGCTGCAGTTGCCTGAGGCTTTGCTGTAGCTGTGCGCCTATGGCCTGGCTGTCGATATCCGCATCGAACAGGCCGGTAAGGATTATCTGGTCCCATAGCGGGGTCTCGCCGGGCAGGGGTTCGAGCACCGGCTGGTCCTCTGCATCTTTCAGGGTAACCGAGAGTGCCCCCAGGTCCAGCAGTGCCTGTTCGGCCTGCTCGCTGTGGTGTTTGTCGGTGTGAAAGGTGAGTTGTATCCAGGGCATGATTGAGCGCCTTGTGCGGTGCCTGCTATTTTTAAGCAGGCACCCTGGGCTGGTTGGGCTAGGACAGGCCCAGTTTCTTTTCCAGGTAGTGGATGTCTGCACCACCGGCCTGGAAGTTGGTGTCCTTCATAATATCCATCTGCAGTTCAATATTGGTGTTGATACCATCGATTACGGTTTCCGATAATGCACCCACCATGCGTGCAATCGCTACTTCACGGGACTCACCGTGGCAAATCAGTTTGCCGATCATTGAATCGTAATGGGGTGGTACGGTGTAGCCGGAATAGATGTGCGACTCAACCCGTACGCCGGGGCCGCCCGGTGGATGATAGCGGGTGATCAGGCCGGGGGATGGCATAAAGGTTTTATGGTGCTCGGCATTCATACGGCATTCGATGGCGTGGCCGCGCATCACAATGTCTTCCTGCTTCAGGCGCAACGGTTCACCGGAGGCGATATACAGCTGTTCTTTTACTATATCCACATCGGTGACCATTTCGGTTACCGGGTGTTCGACCTGCAGGCGGGTGTTCATTTCAATGAAATAGAATTCGCCGTTTTCATAGAGGAACTCGAAGGTGCCTGCGCCACGGTAATTCATTTCAAGACAGGCATTGACGCACACTGCGCCGATACGCGCCCGTTGTTCTTCGGTAATGCCGGGGGCGGGGGCTTCTTCTACCACCTTCTGGTTGCGGCGCTGCATTGAGCAGTCCCGCTCACCCAGGTGTATTGCATGACCCTGGCCGTCGGACAATACCTGGATTTCCACATGACGCGGGTGTTCCAGGTATTTTTCCATATACACCGTGTCGTTGCCGAAGGCCGCACCGGCCTCGGCTTTGGTCATGGTAATTGCGTTCAGCAGGGCGCTTTCGGTGTGCACCACGCGCATGCCGCGGCCACCGCCACCACCGGCGGCCTTGATAATAATCGGGTAACCGATTTTTTTGGCCAGGCGCAGGTTGGTGTCGCTGTCGTCACCCAGTGCGCCATCGGAACCGGGCACACAGGGTACGCCGGCTTTCTGCATGGTTTCGATGGCAGCAACCTTGTCACCCATGGTGCGAATCGAATCAGGTCGCGGGCCGATAAAAATAAAACCGCTGTCTTCGACCCGTTCGGCAAAGTCGGCGTTCTCCGAGAGAAAACCGTAACCGGGGTGAATCGCCATGGCATCGGTGACTTCGGCGGCGCTGATAATCGCGGGAATGTTCAGGTAACTCTGGTCTGAAGGGGCGGGGCCAATGCAGACTGATTCATCCGCCAGGCGCACATGTTTCAGGTCGCGGTCGGCATCGGAGTGGATGGCGACCGTCTTGATACCCATATCACGACAGGCCCGCAGAATGCGCAGGGCGATCTCGCCGCGATTGGCTATGACTACTTTATCTATCATAATAATGGACTATTCAATAATGAAAAGAGGTTGGCCGAACTCTACCGGCTGGCCGTTTTCAACCAGAATGGCTTTTACCTTGCCCGACTTGTCGGCTTCGATCTGGTTGAGAATTTTCATTGCTTCAATAATGCACAATGTGTCGCCTTCAGACACCATCTGGCCCACCTCGGTAAACGCGGTGGCGCCGGGTGATGCCGCGCGGTAGAAGGTGCCGACCATGGGCGAGTTGATTTTATGGCCGCTGATTTCCGGCTCGGCTTCTTCTACGGGTGCCGGGGCTGCTGCAGGGGCGGGCGCCGGTGCGCTCATCATCTGTGGTGTGGGCGCGGTGCTGAATGCGTGTTGCTGGCGTGAAATGCGAACCGATTCTTCGCCTTCCTTGATTTCGATTTCCGCTACACCGGACTCATCCAGCAGCTCAATCAGTTTTTTTATTTTGCGTATATCCATGAGGGTGATACACCTTTGTAATAGGTTTAATTTGGGTTTAGCTGTTCGTGTGCGGCAAGCAGGGCGAGTTGGTAACCCTGCGCGCCGAGACCTGAAATCACACCCAGTGCGATATCAGAAAAATAGGAGTGTTTACGGAAGTCTTCGCGGGCATGCACATTGGATAAATGCACTTCAATAAACGGCAGTTTTACCCCACTTAATGCATCGCGCAGGGCAACGCTGGTGTGGGTGAAGGCCGCCGGATTGATAATGATAAAGTCAGTGCCGTCGTTCTGTGCCGTATGAATGCGTTCGATCAGCTGGTGTTCCTGGTTGCTCTGCAGGTGATCCAGCTGGTGGCCCAGTGATTCAGCCTGCGCACTCAGTGCCTGCATAATTCCGTCCAGGGTCTGGCTGCCGTAGTGTTCTGGCTCGCGTGTGCCGAGCAGATTCAGATTGGGGCCATTGAGGACAAGAATTTGTGGCATTTAGACGATGCGTTCCGTGAAGAGTTAACCTGGGGGAATTGTGCATTTAATTGGCGAGGATGTCTACAGGATAACCCTAAATCCCTGCTAAATCGCTGTAGATCGCAGCAGAATTTGTGTCTTATTTGAACCTGGTCACAGCTGATTTGCACCATAATGGTGCGTCTTGTGCTGATTCCTATGGGGGAAAGCGGTGCGGAAATTACAGCAGGGGCTTGATAATGTCCTCGACCTGGGTTTTGCTCAGCTCCCCCATATGGGTACTGACCACTTTTCCCTGGCGATCCACAAACGCGCTGAACGGCAGTGCCCCCACGTGGTTGCCGTAACTGCGGGACAGATCAATGCCGTCGTACTCGGCGATCAGCAGCGGGTAGTTGACGCCAATGGTGTCGGCAAAATCCTGCACCGACTGCAGGTCGTCCAGGGCAATGCCAATGACCTTGAAGCCCTGTTCTGCATACTGTTCTTGCAGTTCGATAAAGGCGGGCATTTCCTTCTTGCAGGGCGGGCACCAGGTGGCCCAGAAATTAATCAGCAGAACCTGGTCGTTCCATTCGCTGACATTTCGCAGCTGGCCGTCGGTGTCGGCAATTTCAAAGCCCGGGCGCATCTCGCCAATGGCCTTGTTGGTGGCTGGTCTGGGTATTTCCGCCGCGAGTTCGCGCTCGTCCTGTTGCAGGTAGCGTTGCAGGCCAAAGCCGGCACCACCGGCTATGACAATCACAAGAATAAACTGGATAATGGTTTTCATGATTATTGAGTCTTCAGGTTAGGCATTGAGGGTAGCAGAAGCAGGCTGGCCGGATTCATCCGTTACCCGCCGCTGCCACTGCTGGTGCTACTGCTACTGCAGCGCCTGGTTTACATGCTGGGTGAATTTCTCGGCGTTCATAAAGCCCACCACCCGGTAGGGTTTGAGCTCATTGCCGCTGGTATCATAAAAAATAATTGCCGGCGGGCCGAAGATATTGAAGTGCTTGTACAGTGCCTTGTCCAGATCGTCATTGGGGGTGACGTCGGCCTGCAGCAGCACGGTGTTTTTTAATGCAGCCTGCACCGCAGGGTCACTGAAGGTGTAGTTTTCCATTTCCTTGCAGGAGACACACCAGTCGGCATAGAAATCCAGCATCACGCTCTTGTTCTCGGCTTTTGCCTGTGCCAGCGCTTCGTTCAGGCCGTCCACGCCCTTGATCTGCCTGAACTCAAGGTGTGCCTGTTGGCTGACGCCGCTGCTGGCGCTGATGCCTTTCAGCGGTTGGAATACCTGCTGGCCACCCGAGGCCACACCCAGCATCAGAATTACACCGTAAATCAGTAGCACGATACCGGTACCCTTCCACAGTCGGGTCCAGCCGGTGGCTTCCGCTTTCAGGGTTTCCAGCGCGCCCATATAAATCGCCGACACAATCAGCAGGATTGCCCACAGCAGCATGGTGATCTGTGCTGGTAAGATTCGTTCCAGCATCCAGATCGCAACACCCAGCATCATCACGCCGAATACCGCTTTGACTGCATCCATCCAGGCACCGGCCCGTGGCAGCAGTTTGCCCGCCGAGGTGCCGATGGCGATCAGCGGCAGGCCCATGCCCATGCTCAGGGCAAACAGCGCCACGCCGCCCAGCACCGCGTCACCGGTCTGGCCGATATAAATCAACGCCCCGGCCAGTGGTGCCGCCACGCAGGGGCCGACAATCAGCGCCGAGAGCAGGCCCATAATGGCCACGCCACTCAGGGTGCCACCCTGCTGGCGGTTGCTCATCGAGGTGAGACGGTTCTGGATAAAACCGGGCATCTGCAGTTCGTAAAAACCGAACATGGATAAGGAGAGCAGCACAAACACCACGGCGAAACTGCCAAGGATCCACGGATTCTGGAAGGCGGCCTGAATATTTTCACCGAACATACCGGCAAATACACCGGCCACGGTATAGGTTAGCGCCATCGCCACCACGTACACCAGCGACAGCACAAAGGCACGGCGGGTGGTGATCTGTGTGCCCTGGCCCACGATAATGCTGGAGAGTATGGGAATCATCGGGAACACACAGGGGGTAAAGGCCAGCAGCAGGCCAAAACCGAAGAATGTGATAATGGTCAGCAGTGCGCTGCCCGAACTTAAGGACGCAGCAATCTGATCCTGTTCGGACATGGGAACGGCGTTATCCCCTGCGTCCTGAGCGAATTGCTGGGTGGCCCTGGGTGCCCCCGGTTGTGCCTGGCCAGCGTCCAGTGTGCTGGCGGCGGCATCACGGATGGGGGCGACATCCAGGGTGAATTCCTTGGTAATGGGCGGGTAGCAGATGCCGGAGATTTCCGAGCAGCCCTGGTATTTGACCTTGAAAGTGGCGTTTTTAATCCCATCTTGTGCATTAGTCACAAGGATTGAGGCGGTGGCCTGGTGTTCCAGTGTATAGATTTCACCAAAGAACTCGTCGTGCTTGAGTTTGCCCTGATCCACTATGAAATTGTCGTGTTTCAGTTGTTGCGTATCCGCCGGTTGAAGGCTGGTCTTGTCGCGGTACAGGTAATGACCGTCGGCAATCTGCCAGTCGACGAACACCCGGCCATTGTCGGAGCGGGTTTCAAAGGTAAAGGCCTGGTCCGGGTCCAGTACCTCGTCGTCGCCACCCAGGCTGATATCGTCGTTAAGGCTGCCGATGGCATCGAAGGGATTGGCGTAGCCTGTGGTGATCAGCAGTGACAGTACAAACAGGCAACTGGCAAAAAAGCGTAGCGGTTTAAAAAACATCACAAAGAGTCTCGAATTTATAGGTTATTGTGGTCATACATTTGCACTGACTTATCAGCGCGCTTCGCTGAAAAATAACACAGGTTATTTTCTGGCAGCGCTATCCATGCAGGTATCGGCCGTGCCCGGTGGCTGTCGCAGTGGGCAGCCGGGGCGCTGTGGCCGGGTGTCATGGGTTTATTATGGTCTGAAAAGCGGCCCGCATGACATTGTTCAGAGTACCTCTGAGTATAGAAGTTCTTATTTTATTAAAGTGTAGTTTGTGCCTGTTATTGTTACGCTGCAAAGCAGGCATCTGTTTATATGGCGAGGCGCTGCAACATTACGTTTTTTGGCGCGATTGTGCAAGTGGGCTGGCAGGTGGTGCTGCAGTTCCGCTGAAAGCCTTGCCCAAATCCCCGTTGCCGGCCGCTGACAGGATGGCAGCAACCGTAATTTATAGAGAAAAAACACATGTTTAGATTCTGGCCCGTACTGTTTTTAATTATTCCGGTTATCGAAATTTACCTGATTATCAAGGTGGGTGGGTTTATTGGTGCCGGCTGGACCATTCTGCTGATACTGCTGACCGCGATTATCGGCGTCAGCCTGTTGCGCCAGCAGGGCCTGAGTACGCTGATGCGGGCCAACCAGGCCATGTCCCAGGGACAGATCCCGGCGATGGAGATGATGGAGGGTATTTTCCTGGCGGTGGGCGGTGCGCTGCTGATCACCCCCGGTTTCTTTACCGATGTGCTGGGCTTTATCTGTTTACTGCCGGCCAGCCGTCGCGCAATTATTCGCTTTCTGCTCTTGAATTCCCGCGTGTCATCCTCATATAGCGTGCATCAAGAAACCCGGGGCCGCAACGACTCTCGTACCATCGAAGGTGAATACCACCGAGATGACTGATTGGGTGCAAGATTCCATCAGCTGACTTGACTCGGCGCGGTGTATGGCTATTATTAGCACTCTCCATGCGAGAGTGCTAAATCAACATTTTTGAGGAATTTAATCTAATGAATATTCGCCCATTACAAGACCGCGTGGTCGTTAAGCGTATGGCAGAAGAAACGACCAGTGCTGGCGGTATCGTCATTCCTGATTCAGCCGCTGAAAAGCCTTCCCGTGGTGAGGTGCTTGCAGTAGGTAATGGCAAGGTAAACAGCGATGGTTCTGTGCGTCCACTTGATGTAAAAGCTGGTGATAAGGTGCTGTTTGGCAAATACGCCGGCACCGAAATCAAGGTTGATGGTGAAGAAGTGCTGATTATGCGTGAAGAAGACATTCTGGGTGTGTTCGAAAGTTAAGGCCGACGCGCTGCACTAAGCCCGAACAAAGATATGCGGGTTTCCCCAGCGGCAAGCGACTGTAGATTGTTGCTGTCAGCGGCGGGAAGCCCCTCGAAGAATTAAATTAAGAGGATATAGATAATGTCTGCAAAAGAAGTACGTTTTGGAGATGACGCCCGTAGCCGTATGGTGAAAGGTGTTAATGTGCTGGCCAACGCGGTACGCGTTACCCTGGGCCCCAAGGGTCGTAATGTTGTGCTGGAAAAAGCCTTTGGCTCACCCCATGTAACCAAAGACGGTGTGTCTGTGGCGAAAGAAATCGAACTGGAAGACAAGTTCGAGAACATGGGTGCACAGATGGTGAAGGAAGTATCTTCACAGACCTCCGATGTGGCCGGTGACGGTACCACCACAGCTACCGTACTGGCACAGGCGATTGTGCGTGAAGGTATGAAATCAGTGACTGCGGGCATGAGCCCGATGGATCTGAAGCGCGGTATTGATAAAGCGGTTATTGCTGCGGTTGCCGAGCTGAAAAAGATTTCCAAGCCCTGTGATGACAACAATGCGATCTCCCAGGTAGCGACCATTTCTGCTAACTCCGATAAAGATATCGGCGAGATCATTGCCAAGGCAATGGAGCGTGTGAGCACCGAAGGTGTTATTACGGTTGAAGAAGGTACCTCACTGGAAAATGAACTGGATGTGGTTGAAGGTATGCAGTTTGACCGCGGTTACCTGTCTCCTTACTTTGTAACTGATCAGCAAAGCATGACCTGTGAGCTGGATAATCCGTTTATTCTGCTGTTCGACAAGAAAATTTCCAATATCCGTGAGCTGCTGCAAATCCTTGAAGGCGTGGCCAAGGCCAGTCGCCCACTGTTGATTGTGGCTGAAGACGTGGAAGGTGAAGCGCTGGCAACACTGGTTGTTAACAGCATGCGTGGCATCGTTAAGGTGGCTGCGGTTAAGGCGCCTGGTTTCGGTGACCGTCGTAAAGCCATGCTGCAGGATATTGCGGTTCTGACCGGTGGCCAGGTGATTTCTGAAGAAGTGGGTCTGTCACTGGAAAAAGCCACACTGGAAGATCTGGGCTCTGCGAAGAAAGTAACGGTAACCAAGGAAATGACCATCATTGTTGATGGTGCCGGTTCATCGGCAGACATCGATGCCCGTGTTGGCCAGATTCGCACACAGATGGAAGATTCAACCTCTGACTACGACATTGAAAAACTGCAGGAACGTATGGCCAAACTGGCTGGCGGTGTTGCGGTAATCAAGGTCGGTGCAGCCACTGAAGTTGAAATGAAAGAGAAGAAAGACCGTGTGGACGATGCGTTACATGCAACCCGTGCAGCGGTTGAAGAAGGTGTGGTGCCCGGTGGTGGTGTTGCACTGATTCGTGCCAGCAAGGCGATTGAAGGTCTGAAGGGTGATAACCACGACCAGGACGTAGGCATCGCGATTGCCAAACGTGCAATGGAAGAGCCGCTGCGTCAAATCGTATCCAATGCCGGTGAAGAGCCCTCTGTGATCCTCAACAAGGTTGCGGAAGGTGACGGTAATTACGGTTATAACGCCAGCACTGAAGAGTTTGGTGACATGATTGCCATGGGTATTCTGGACCCAACCAAGGTAACCCGTTCTGCGCTGCAGAATGCAGCCTCGGTTGCCGGCCTGCTGATTACCACCGAGTGCATGATTGCCGACAAGCCAGGTGATGATGCAGGTGCCGGTGATATGGGCGGCATGGGCGGAATGGGTGGCATGGGCGGCATGATGTAAGCAGCCCGCGACCCGTCGCAAAATAAAAACCCGGCCACTGTTTCAGTGGCCGGGTTTTTTTATGCACAGGATGTGCGGTATTCCGCGAGAGGCAGGACGCCGGTAGCGGTTATGCACAGGATGTGCGGTATTCCGCGAGAGGCAGGACGCCGGTAGCGGTTATGCACAGGAAGTGCGGTATTTAGCGAGAGGCATGGATGCCGGTAGCGATATGCACAGGATATAGTCGTTAGTCGTTTGTTTTTCGTCAAAGCAGAGACTACGGACCAACGACTTTTCACGTAGGGTGGCATCAAGCGAAGCGGATCCACCACAAGCCTGAAAAGAAAACGCGAACAACGCAAATGAACGCCAATGAACGCAATATAAATTTACTCGTTCCCATGCTCCTGCGAGGGAACGCATGCACAGTTATGGATTCCCACGCAGGAGCATGGGAACCAGCTTAATTTGCGTTTATTGGCGTTCATTTGCGGACTTATGTACAGGATGTGCCGTGTATTGCAGTCTGCATTATGCAATCTGCAATATGGTTGCATAATGCAATGATAATGAGATGTCTGAACTCTCTATGTTTTTATAAGTTATTGTATTTTATTGAATAAATGTTATTGGCACAGGGGGTGCAATATTTACGGGCGTTGATTGATGATCTCCGTAAATCGTTGAATCACACAGTTTGCAGAGCAGCAAAACCGGATTTTATTTTAAGTTTTAATAAAGCAACCACGCTGATGCTTAGATGCAGGGAATAGCATCGCTCTTTTTATACCAGGTGGGGCCGGAGGCTCGACCTTGATGTGACCCTGAGAGGATTGAGCATCAAAACAGTTTTTTACTAATGCAACCACGCTGATGCATAGGGACACGGAATGGTCCCGCCATTTTTATTCCATTTGCCTGATGGTTTATCAGGCAGATACAGAAAAGCCGAGACATATATATGTCTCGGCTTTTTTTATGCACAGGACTGAAGTCATTTGTCGTTAGTCTTTCGTCATCAGTCTGCTATGCTTTTTTGACTAACGACTAGTAATTAGCCATTTTTAAGCGCGGCTTTTTTCTTTTCGCGCAGAAAATCCGCATCGATAAAATCATCCAGGAAGCTCAGGCCATAGCATGGGTGAGCGTCATCATGGTTGCGGTAACAGACGCGACCATTGGCACTCAGGATGCGTTTTTCATCAATCAGCACATTCAGTTTCAGGGTTTCATTAAGCTCGAAATCCTCATCGCTCTGGAAGCACAGGCCGCCGCGACTGATATTGAGTACCCTGTATTCATGTGGGCTGGTTTCATTCGACTGGCGTTGAAGTTCGACCAGGCCGTTATCGATGGGGTGTCGGGGTTCACGTGCTTGCATAGTGTTTAGTCATTTATCATTTGTTGTGCTTAAACAACGGTGCATCTGCTCCGCTGTCTGTTGCATCAGTTGAGTATAGTGATCGGCGCCGGCTTCGATCTGTGCGCCAATCGGGTCAAGGGCAACCAGTTGTACCGGCTGGTTTTCACTGATGGTGGCCACCAGTGGCGGAATATTCGGTGGCTCATAAAAAACACAGCGAATGCCTTCCGTACGTATCAGTTGCTTCAGGTATTGTACCCGGCGAATACCCGGATTGATATCCGGGCTGCTGGTAATAAAGTGTGCGCCCTGCAAGTTGTTTTCCATTTCAAAATACTGGTAGGCATCATGGTAAACCAGAAAAGGCCGCTGGCTGAAAGCCGCCAGTTTTTGCTGGTTGCCGGACCTGAGCTGATCCAGCCGCTGGATAAAGCGGCTGGCATTGGCCTGGTATTGCGCCTGGTGTGCGGGATCACGTTGGCTGAGTAAAGCTTGCAGGTATTCACTGATGGCAATGGCATTGCTAATCGATAACCAGATATGGCCGTCGATGGTGTGATCTGTGTTCGCTGTTGCAGGCTCTGCCATATCGTCATGTGACTGTTCATGATGATGGTGGTGAAAGTCCCGGCTGCTGAGCAATTGCAGCGTCTCGATACTCGCCAGCCGGATAAATTCGGTATCCCCACGCTGCTGCTGTTTTTCCACGAAACTTTCAATCTGTTCACCGCTGTAAATAAACAGTTCGGCCCGGCTGATTTTCTGTTGTTGTGAGGGGCGTAACTGGAAATGATGGGCGCTGGCTTCCTGTTCGAGCAACAGGGCAGGCTGTGTCACCCCGAGGGTAATCTGGCTGACAATCGAGTGCAGCGGCTTGATGCTGACCACAATGCGTGGTGCATCAGTGTGTGCATGCGCCTGGCTGGTCGCCAGAAAACTGATACACAGGGCTGCTAGAAATTCCCTCACGCGTTTGTGAACACTGCTGGAAAACATGGTTTTATGGTATGGTAAGCGATTGTTGCGGCAAAGTTTAGCTGCAGAAATATAGCGGTCAATCGCTGTTAACAATAACGCCCTTTTCATGTCGCCTTATTCATATTTTAAGTTGTCTCTATGAGTGCATTTCTGATCAAAGCCGATAACATTGGCCTGCAGATTAACCAGCGTTCGATTCTGGAACACATTAGTCTGTGCCTTGAGCCGGGTAAAATCCTTACCCTGATCGGCCCCAATGGTTCCGGTAAAACCTCGCTGGTGCGGGTATTGCTGGGTCTGTTGCAGCCCAGTGAGGGTAGTTTACAGAAAAAGCCGGGACTGGTGGTGGGTTATATGCCGCAGAAACTGCATATCGACGGCGTGTTGCCGATGACCGTGTCGCGCTTTCTGCATATGGGCCTGGACGTTAGTGAGGCCGAGGTACAGGCCACGGCCACCACGCTGGGAGTCGTCAACCTGTTGCCGCAGCCGATTCAGGGGGTTTCCGGTGGCGAGTTTCAGCGTATTCTGCTGAGCCGTGCACTGTTGCGCAAGCCGGACTTGCTGGTGCTGGATGAGCCCGCGCAGGGAGTGGATATCAACGGCCAGCAGCAACTGTATCAGCTGATCTCCAGTATCCGTGATGAGTATGGCTGCGGTGTGTTAATGGTGTCCCATGACCTGCATCTGGTGATGGAAGAAACCGACGATGTGCTCTGCCTGAATACGCATATCTGTTGCAGTGGTCATCCGGAAGCGGTGAGTAAACATCCGGAATACCTGAAGCTGTTCGGTTCCTCGCTCGACGGCATGGCGGTGTACACCCACCATCACGATCACAGCCATGACTTTCATGGTGACGAAACCGATGAATCGAAGCCATCCCCGGAGCATAAACATGGAAGCTGTAACCATGGATGAGTTTATCATCCGTGCCCTGCTGGCGGGCTTGCTGGTGGTGCTGGTGTCGGGGCCGCTGGGTTGCGTGGTGATCTGGCGGCGCATGGCCTATTTTGGCGATGCATTGGCACACGCTGCCTTGCTGGGCACCGCCATTGCGTTGATGCTGGAGGTTCGGCCGTTGTTCGGCGTGATTGGCATCGGTGTGGTGATCAGCTACCTGCTGCTGCGCCTGCAGTTGAATAAAGATTTATCCAGTGACGCGATTCTGGGCATTCTCTCCCATGGTGCACTGGCCACCGGCCTGGTGATGATGGCAATGATGCAGGCGCAGGGGCAGCGCATTGATGTGATGGCCTATCTGTTCGGCGATATTCTGTCAGTGAGCTGGCAGTACCTTGCCTGGCTGGCGGCGGTCTGCGGGCTAGTGCTGCTGCTGGTGTACCGATTGTGGGAATCAATCCTGGCAATTGCGGTGGATGAAGAGCTGGCGCGCAGTGAAGGTGTTGCGGTGGACCGGGTGCGCCTGCTGTTTATGTTGATGATGGCTGTGCTGGTGGCGGTGGCAATGAAAATCGTGGGGATTATTCTGATAACCGCGCTGCTGATTGTACCGGCGGCCAGTGCGCGTCGCTTTGCCCGTTCGCCGGAGAGCATGGCGCTGCTTGCCGTGGTGTTTGGCCTGCTGTCGGTGTCGCTGGGTGTGCTGGGTTCGATGCAGTGGGATACCCCGGCGGGGCCATCGATTGTACTGGCGGCGGTGCTGCTGTTTTTTGTGTCCCGACTGAAGCGTGCGGTGTGATATCAGAGGTGCCCTAGTTTTTGTGCAATCGCCTGCTGCGCCAGCAGCGCCAGGTGCTTGTTGCTGCAGGGGGCTGGCGAATCGTCACTGTTGCCTGGCAGGTGAGCATCAATCGGTGGCAGAAAATTCAGTTCAACCTGCAGGGTTTTGCTATGCATTAAACCCAGCACTGACTGCATAAATGTCATATCGTTAACATAGGGCACATAGGGATTGATACCGTTATGGTAGGGGTAACGCAATGCAATCGGTTGCACCTTCACCCCGGCATCAATAGCCGCCTGGAACAGACGGCTGTGAAAGCGCTTAACCGAACTGCCATCGGTGGTGGTGCCTTCCGGGAAAACCACCACGCTGCCGCCCTGCTGTAAACAGTGTGCGATTTCCGCTACCGATTTTTGTGCTGCGCCGTGTACACCGCGTTCAATAAACAGTGTGCCGCAACGGCGCGTGAGCCAGCCAATCAATGGCCAGCTGGCGACCTCCGACTTGGATAGAAAATGCAGCGGCTGCTGGCTGGCCAGTACCGGAATGTCAAACCAGGAAATATGATTCATCACATACAAGGTTGCTTCATCCTGCATCTGTCCGTTGCATTCAATCTGCGCATGAAATAATTTGCAGAGTTTACGATTCCAGTTAAGAAAATGCTTTTCTGCATTAGGTTGTTGATGAATGCCCCGGCGCAGAAATAGCAGGGCGGTAAACAGGCCGCTGAACAAATGCAGAATAAGCCGTAGTAGTTTTAAATAGCCTTTAAGGCGTTTGCTGAATTTCATTAAAATATCGTTTTATAATAGCAATCAGGTCGGCTGTTCAACTGAAACGCATCGACAGGTCGATGGCCTTGATGTCCTTGGTGATTGCGCCGGTGGAAATAAAATCAACGCCGGTTTCTGCAATCGCGCGTACGGTTTCCAGGCTGACATTGCCCGAGGCTTCCAGCTCGGTTCTGCCAGCGGTCAGGGCCACCGCTTCGCCGAGTTGTTGCAGAGTAAAGTTATCCAGCATAATCCGATTTACATCGGCATCCAGTGCCTGTTGCAGTTCCTGCATATTTTCCACTTCCACTTCAATCATCAGCTCCGGGCTGTTAAAGCGCGCCGCGCTGACCGCCTGCTGTATGCCACCCGCCGCCAGGATATGGTTCTCCTTGATCAGCACCGCATCGTACAGACCGATACGGTGATTGACAGCACCGCCACAGCTCACCGCGTACTTCTGTGCCAGCCGCAAACCGGGGATGGTTTTGCGGGTATCGAGGATTCGGGTGGATGTACCGGCCACTGCCGCCACATATTGTGCCGCCTTGCTGGCGGTGCTGGACAGGGTTTGCAGAAAATTCAGCGCAGTGCGCTCACCGCTGAGCAGTGCACGGCTGGAGCCGCTGAGGCTGCACAGTGTCTGGCCCGCTTCAACCTGGTCGCCGTCATCCACATCCCACTCGATAAATATCTGCGGGTCGAGTTGTGCGAAGACTTCCTCAAACCAGTCAACGCCGCAGATTATCGCCGGTTCACGGCTGATTACAGTGGCCAGGCTGAAATCATCTTCGGCAATCAGTTTTGCGGTGACATCGCCGCTGCCGATATCTTCCTGTAGTGCCAGCTGTACGCTGTCTTCAATATAACTGTGGGGTACTTGCATAAATTTGACTGGGTGGTTTTTATCGGCATCAAGTGTAAGTGAAAGTGCTGCTTAAACAAAGCCTGTTTTTCCCAGAGTCTTTGTGTAGAGCGCTAGAATAGTGTATTAAAATCACTGGCCCGAATGGAAGGTGGTATTAAGTCATTTGTCAGTCATAACAACCCCACTAAAGATCAACGATAAAAAGAAAACGCAAATGAACGCAAATAAACGCGAATAAACGCCAGGACTTTGACTGGTTCCCATGCTCCTGCGTGGGAACCCTTTGCTATGCAGTGGTGTTAACCTCATTAACTTCACCTGCGTATGCGTTCCCACGCGGGAGCGTGGGAACGAGACAAGGTGGACTGGAGTCGTTAGTCGTTCGTCATTAGTCGACTAAAGACTAAAGACCAACGACTAATGACTTAAGCAGGTTAAAGCAGAATGCTTTCGCTCCGCGTTTATTTGCGTTCATTTGCGTTTTCTTTTGCTGTTTCTTTACTAATCAAATGCAAGCCGCAGGCCGCTGAGTATATGCCGCTGATGGGGCAGGTAAAAACTGCGGAATGAAGCGCGTTTGATTTCCGGGCGGGTATGTGGGCTGCCGCCCTTGAGCACTTTATGCTCACCGTTGAAATCACTGCTGGATTTTTCGCCGGGAAAGGCGCGAAAATTTTCATAGGCATAAAATGAATTGCCACACCATTCCCATACCCTGGCAGTGTCGGATAATTGTTCCAGGCAGGCGGCTACTTCCCATTCATGTTCGTGGGGCAGGCGCGCATTGACCCAGCTGGCATAGGCGCTGGCTTCGTAATAATTAATGCCATGTACCGGATCATCCGCGCCCAGATCATGGGCGCCCTGGTGATCAATGCCATACCATTGTTGTGCCTGGTTCTGTTTCCAGTGTTGCGGATGGCTCACGGGATGCTGTTGCAGCCATTGCCAGCCAGCGTCGCTCCAAAGTTCACGACGGCTGTAACCGTCCTGTTGCATAAAGTTAAGGTATTCGCTGTTGCTTACCGGGGTGATCGCAATATTGAATGCCTCCAGCTGTTTTTTGTGTTGCGGTAATTCATTGTCATAGGCGAAGGGCTGTTCGCCACCAATCAGGTATTCACCGGCGGCTATCTGCGCCATATTGCGTTGCGCGGGGCTGGCCTGTAATGGCTGCTGTGGCTGGTAGTTACCCCTGTCGTTACGAATATTAACCTGATGCTGAATCATGCAGATGTTTTCATAATGCTGCGCATAGTGCTGAATGATATGGTTTTCAATGTATTCATCGGCAAATAAAGGATGATCGCTTAACGGCGGGACTTTTTCCATTAACAGCAGGTCGTTTGCATCCTGCTGTTGGGCGATTGTTTTTATTGCATCGGCCAGGGGTTCAAGCCGTGGGCCACGTTCGGCCTTTGGGCAGCTGTCCGACATGAGCAGCGACTTGTCGGCGGTCAATGTGTCGTTCTGTTGAATCACTTCATGCAGCCAGTAGTTTTCATAAAAATGCCCGTGTGCCAGGTGCCAGCCCGCTGCACTCAGCTCGGGATGAAACTGCAGCCGGTAATGCAGGTCATTCATTTCGCTGAACAGTTCGCGGGTTCTGTTCTGGATGGCGCGAAGCCGGATCATGGTTGACAGTGATGTGCTCATAATAAATCTACAGTGCATTGATGCGGCTGAAATATCAGACGCATCAACGCCTGTTAATGCCATGCTGGCTCATGTCTTTGTGCATGAACAGGAAAAAAAATAATTGAGTGTAGTAAACGGCGAATTTTATTCGCTGGCTTACAGGTTTTTTATATAAATTTTTGAATTGCGCTGTACATTGTACATATCGCGACGGCGCATCGGAATCTGCTCCAGTTTTCCTTCGCTAAAGCCTTTTTCAATAAACCAGTGCGCGGTGTGGGTGGTCAGGATAAACAGCGTCTGGATATCTTTCTGCAGGCACTGCTGCTGGATATGTTCCAGTAATTCACTGGCGCGTCCCTGGCGTTGGTAATCATTGTGTACTGCAACACAGGCCAGCTCGGCGCAGTGTTGATCATAAGGGTAGAGTGCGGCACAGGCGATAATCATGCCGTCCCGTTCAATCACCGTGAACTGTTCAATTTCCAGCTCCAGCTGTTCGCGGGAACGATGTGCCAGTACCTGCTGGTCTTCCAGTGGCTGGATCAGTTCCAGTATGCCGCCGACATCATTAATCGTTGCCTGGCGCAGGCCTTCATAGGTATCGGTGGTGATCATGGTGCCGCTGCCATCCCGGGTATAGAGTTCCAGCAGAATTGCACCATCGGTGTTGTGGCTGATTAGATGTGCGCGACGCACGCCCTGTTTGCAGGCATCGATGGCGCTTTTTAAATGCAGCTGGGTCAGTTCATCGTTCAGTTGTTGCTGATAGATTGCATCCGCCTGCAGCATATTCAGCTGGTGCAGTGTCTCTCCCTCTGCATTTTTAACGCCACTGTCCGGCATCATCAGAATCAGTTTATTGGCACGCAGTGCGGCAGCGGTGGCGGTAGCTACGTCTTCTGCACGGCAGTTAAAGGCTTCACCGCTGGGTGAATAGGCAATGGGTGAGAGCAGTACAATATTGTTGAGATTCAGCTGTTGCTGGATCGCGTCCGTGTCCACCTTGCGCACACAGCCGGTAAAGCAGAAGTCCACACCATCACGTACACCATAGGGTCTGGCGGTAACAAAATTACCCGATACCACGCGCAGCGAGGCGCCGGACATGGGCGTGTTAATCAGTCCCATGGAGAGCAGCGCTTCAACATTGACCCGCGCCTGGCCCACCGCCTGTTCCACCCCGGGCAGGGCCTCGGCCTGGGTTATGCGCCAGCCTTTATGGAAACTCGACTCGATCTGCAGTGCCGCCAGTTGCTGTTCGATCTGCGGCCGTGCGCCGAATACCAGCACCAGCTTGATACCCAGGCTGTTGAGCAGCGCGATGTCATGCACCAGGCTGGCAAAGCCACTGTGGTTAATGGTTTCGCCGGAAATATAAATCACAAAGGTGCGGCCGCGATGACTGTGTATATAGGGGGATGAGCTGCGGAACCAGTCGACGTATTGTTGGGGTGAAGTCATTGCGGGCCTTGTTATTTATTGAATACAGAATTGATATATGAATTTACGCAGTAATTCAACTGTTGGCAGAATGCGGGCGGTGTCCAGGTACTCATCCGGTTGATGCGCCTGGTCAATATTTCCCGGGCCGAGAATAATCGTCTCCATGCCCATGGCGTTGAAATAGGGTGCTTCGGTACCAAAGGCGACACTGCCAGCGGCGCTACCGGTGAGTTTCTCGGCGGCTTTCACCAGCGCCGATTCCGCCGCGGTTTCCATCGCCGGAATGCCGGAGAACAGCGGCAGGGTTTGCAGGGTGAAACCATTCGCCGGCATGACTGTTTGCAAACGCTGTTTGAGTTCCTGGCGCAGTTGATCCAGCTCCATGCCCGGCAGCGGGCGAATGTCGATATGCAGTTCGCAATGGCCACAGATGCGGTTGGGGTTATCGCCACCGTGAATATGCCCGAGGTTGATCGTGGGTACCGGCACTTCAAACAGCGCATTGCGGTATTGCTGCTGCAACTCATCACGCCAGCGCAATAGCTCCGCCATCACCCGGTGCATGGCTTCCAGTGCATTGTGACCATAGGCGGGGTTGCTGGAATGACCCGCCAGGCCGGTAATGCGCACCGCTTCCATCAATATGCCCTTGTGCATGCGCACCGGCTTCATGCCGGTGGGCTCACCGATCACCGCATAGCGGGCCTTGGGGCGGCTGGCCTCGAGCAGGGCTTTGGCGCCGGCCATGGTGGTTTCTTCATCGGCGGTGGCAAGAATCATCAGCGGCTGTTTGTACTCATCCCGCTTGAAGGCCAGCGCCGCTTCTATTGCCAGTGCCAGAAAGGCTTTCATGTCTGAGGTGCCCAGCCCATACAGCCGGTTGTCTGCCTCGGTCAGGGTGAAGGGATCAAAACGCCAGCGGTTGTCATCGTAGGGTACGGTGTCGGTGTGGCCTGCCAGTACCAGTCCACCATGGCGGGAGGCCGGATTCAGTTCACCCAGTGTGGCCAGCAGGTTGGCCTTGCCCTCGGCCACCGGCAGAATCTCCACCGAAAAACCTAACGGCTGCAGCCAGTTGGCGAGCAGTTCGACCACCGGCAGGTTGCTCTGGTCAATTGCGGGATTGACGCAGCTCACCGAAGGCGTGGCGATCAGCTGGCGGATCATCTGCATCAGTTCGGGGGCGGCGTTCATCCCGGTAAAATCACCTCATCCGGCAGCATCCCCACGCCTTCGAGCTGGCACTGCAGGATTTCATGGCGCAGCGCCTCGATCGCCTCTGGGCGGGTAAAGCTCTTGCGCCAGGCCAGTGCCACGCGGCGGGATGGTGCGGGCTTGTCGAATGGAATCATTGCCAGCAGGCTGTTTTCCACCGGTGCGTGATTGCTGCTGGAGGGCAGTACCGTAATGCCGGTGCCGGTGGCCACCATATGGCGAATGGTTTCCAGGGAACTGCCTTCCAGGCTTTGCTGCAGGACGCCGGAGGTCTGGCAGTCGGGGCAGGCGCGCAGTACCTGGTCACGGAAGCAGTGCCCCGGTCCCAGCAGCAGCAGGCTTTGCGTAGCCAGTTCATTGGGTGGAATGGAGCTGCGCTGGCTCCAGGGGTGGTTTTTCGGCGCGGCCACCACAAAGGTTTCATCGTACACCGCCTGTGTGACTACGCCGGGTTCCCTGAAGGGCAGCGCAATAATAATCACGTCCAGCTTGCCCTGCTTGAGCTGCTCCGCCAGCACCGCGGTGTAGTTTTCCTCGATCATCAGCGACATCTGCGGCGCGCGCTTGTGAATACGCGGAATCAGTTCCGGTAACAGGTAGGGTGCAATGGTGTAGATGGCCCCCAGTCGCAGCGGGCCGGACAGCGGATCCTGCTGGGCATTGGCCATCTGTTTCAGGGTGTCGGCCTGGTCCAGTACCTTCTGTGCCTGTTCCACAATGCGTTCCCCCATGCTGGTGATTTTCAGCTCATTGCGGGTGCCCCGCTCAAACAGGCTGACATCCAGTTCTTCTTCCAGTTTTTTTATCCCCAGGCTCAGGGTGGGCTGGGTGACGTGGCAGGCTTCGGCCGCACGACCAAAATGCTGGTACTGGGCGACGGCGACGATGTATTTCAGTTCGGTGAGTGTCATAAGGGCGGTATCAATTTCATTTGATTTAAAAAACTTATCAATTTTATTGTAAGCAATAAACGGCTAAATATCTTGTGCTTATGGCCGATAATTATCAATAGCCATAGCCGCAACAATCTGCGCAGGGCTAACGTATGACTGGTAGACCGATGCTTGTTGCTGGCGCAAAGCCGGCGCGGGTTTGCTATATAGAGCGTAGAGTTGATGCAGTTTGTTGTGCCGGTGCGTGTACTGAATAAAAAATAAAAGCAGATGGGGTTGTCCGTGATAAAGCGTCTGATTGTCGGAAGTGTTCGAAATAAACTGTTAATGGTAACCGGCTTCGGTACCGGCCTGGTGCTGGCGGCGACCCTGTTCGGTATTTACAACGCCTGGCAGGTCGAGCAGGAAATGGCGGAGCTGATGCACCACGAACAACGGGTGCAGGCGGAATTTCTCGACGTCAGCCTGAGCTTTCGCGCACAGGCGGATGAGTGGAAAAATCTGTTGCTGCGCGGGCAGGATACAGAACTACGGCAACAGCACTGGTCAGCGTTTGTGCAGCGCCATCAGGATGTGCAGTCAGAGGCGGATCTGCTGATCAGGGATGTAGGCAACGCACAGCTGGAGTCGATGCTGCAGGAATTCAAACAGTTGCACGGTGATCTATTTAAGGCCTACCAGGCAGCCTATCAGCAGTACCAGGCCTCGGGCTCTGATTTCCGTGCCGCCGATCAGGCCACTCGTGGGCTGGGGTCGGACGCACAGGCCGTGCTGTCGCTGCTACAGGGCAAATTAACCGAGTCGGCGGCAGCCACGCTGCAGCTCGCCGAGGAGCGTTCACAGGCGAGTATCCAGATTACCCTGGTCATGCTGGCGATTGCGGTGGCGCTATCTTTTGTGCTGTTTATGGTGCTGATCCAGAAAAACATTATTACCCCGGCGAAGAGCCTTGTGGATGATTTCACGCAAATGGCCAATGGCGATTTCAGTGGCACAATCAAGGTGCACTCCAGTGATGAAATCGGCCAGGTGGCACTGGCGGCGGAAAAACTGCAGCAGGACATAGGTGAGCTGGTGCAGCGCATCAATCATTCGGTGTATTCCGTTTCCACTGCAGCGGAAGAAATGTCCCATGTGTCGGATCAGGCGAATCAGGCGATGATGTCGCAGCGCCAGGAAACCGATCAGGTGGCCACGGCGATGAATGAAATGACTGCCACGGTGCATGAGGTATCACAGAATGCACAGCTGGCGGCGGACTCCGCCAACCAGGCGAACAGTGAAGTGAATACCGGCCAGGGTGTAGTAAACGATGCCATACACGCCATTGCCACCCTGGTGCAGAAAGTGGAGCAGGCCTCGGATGTGATCCATCGCCTGGAAACCGACTCGGTGGAAATCGGTTCGGTGCTGGATGTGATTCGCAGCATCGCAGAACAGACCAATCTGCTCGCCCTGAATGCAGCGATTGAAGCGGCCCGTGCCGGTGAACAGGGTCGGGGCTTTGCGGTGGTGGCGGACGAGGTTCGCACCCTGGCGCAGCGCAGCCAGAGTTCGACCGAAGAAATTCAGAGCATGATCGAACGCCTGCAGGCGGGCGCCCAGGAGGCGGTGGAGTCGATGAACCAGAGTCGCTCCCAGGCGGATGTGACCCGGGACACGGCTGCAGAAGCCGGCAAGGTCCTCACCTCGATTACCAGTTCGGTGACCAATATCAATGACATGAATGCGCTGATCGCCAGTGCCGCGGAAGAGCAGAATGCGGTGGCGGAGGAAATCAATCGCAATATCGTCAATATCAGCCAGGCGGCGGATAATACCTCGGAAAGTGTTGCCAGCACCGCACGTGCCAGCGAAGAACTGCGCAATGTGGCGGAAGAGCTCAAACACGTGGTGTCGCGCCTCAAGGTGTAACGCTGAAACCCTCCTTTTCGGTGGCTGGCAGGCCAGTTTTGACTTACAGCCGCCGACTGTTTCCTCTACAATGTGGGCCCCATAGAATTTGTAACATCTGAGGTCACACAATGCCTGTATACCGCTCAAGAACATCCACCCACGGCCGCAATATGGCGGGCGCCCGCGCACTGTGGCGAGCCACGGGTATGAAAGATGGCGATTTCGACAAACCGATTATTGCCATCGCCAATTCCTTCACCCAGTTTGTACCGGGCCATGTCCATCTCAAGGACATGGGGCAGCTGGTGGCGCGGGAAATCGAGAAGGCCGGCGGCATTGCCAAGGAATTCAATACCATCGCGGTGGACGATGGCATCGCCATGGGCCACGGCGGTATGCTGTACTCCCTGCCTTCGCGGGAAATTATTGCCGATTCGGTGGAGTATATGGTGAACGCACACTGTGCCGATGCCATTGTGTGTATTTCCAACTGCGACAAAATCACCCCCGGCATGTTGCTGGCCTCGATGCGTCTGAATATTCCGGTGATTTTTGTTTCCGGTGGCCCAATGGAGTCGGGCAAGGCGCAGGTGCATGGCAAGGAAGTTCACCTGGACCTGGTGGATGCCATGGTAATGGCGGCTGATGACAAGGAAAGCGATGAAGACGTGGCGCAGATAGAACGTTCCGCCTGTCCTACCTGCGGTTCCTGTTCCGGTATGTTTACCGCCAACTCGATGAACTGCCTGACCGAAGCGCTGGGGCTGTCGCTGCCGGGTAACGGTTCGCTGCTGGCCACCCATGCCTTCCGTGAAGAACTGTTCCTTGAAGCAGGCCGGCGCATTGTGGACCTCGCCCGTGATTACTATGAAAACGACAATGAGCAGGTATTGCCCCGTTCTATTGCCAGTTTCAGGGCGTTTGAAAATGCCATGAGCCTGGACATCGCCATGGGTGGTTCCACCAATACGGTACTGCATTTACTGGCGGCAGCACAGGAAGGTGAAGTGAACTTCACCATGGACGACATTGATCGCCTGTCACGCAAGGTGCCCAACCTGTGCAAGGTGGCGCCGGCGACACCGCTCTACCATATGGAAGATGTACACCGCGCCGGTGGCGTGATGGGCATACTCGGCGAGCTGGCGCGGGCCGGCCTGCTGCGCACCGATTTGCCCACGGTGCACAGCGCGACCATGGGAGATGCCCTGGCGAAATGGGATATCGCGGTGAGCACCGATGAGGCGGCGACCAAACTGTATTCTGCGGCACCGGGTAATGTGCCTACCCAGCAGGCGTTTTCACAGGCCAAGGTGTGGGCGCTGGATACGGATCGTGATGCGGGCTGTATTCGCAATAAGGCCCATGCCTATTCACAGGATGGTGGCCTGGCGGTTCTGTTTGGCAACATCGCGGTGGATGGCTGTATCGTTAAAACCGCCGGGGTCGACATGAGCATGTTCGAAGCTGAAGAGCTGCGTTACACCACCAGTGTACCCACTTCAACCCTGACCGGTTTTGTGGGTCCGGCGCGTATTTTTGAAAGCCAGGATGCCGCCGTTGAAGCCATTCTGGGTGACCAGATCAAGGAAGGTGATGTGGTGCTGATTCGTTATGAAGGGCCCAAAGGCGGGCCGGGCATGCAGGAAATGCTCTACCCCACATCGTATCTGAAATCGAAAGGCCTGGGTAAGGCCTGTGCCCTGTTAACCGATGGCCGTTTTTCCGGTGGCACATCCGGGCTATCGATTGGCCATGCTTCACCGGAAGCGGCCGAGGGTGGCGCCATCGGCCTGGTGGAAGAAGGTGACATGATTCAGATTGATATCCCGCAGCGCAGTATCAATCTGCTGGTTGATGATGATGAATTAAAGCGTCGTCGTCAGGTTATGGAAGCGAAAGGCGCAGATGCATGGAAACCACTGGGCCGTGAGCGCGTGGTGAGTAATGCGCTCAAGGCCTACGCGGCCATGACCACCAGTGCTGCCCGCGGCGCGGTGCGCGACGTATCACAACTGAAATAACACCCGGTCATTAGTCGTTGGTCATGACTGGTTCCCATGCTCCTGCGTGGGAACCCTTTGCTTTAACAGTCATGCTAATCTCATTAACTTGCGTATGCGTTCCCACGCGGGAGCGTGGGAACGAGACATTACAGTCGTTAGTCTTTTCGTCATTGGTCGTTAGTCAGACTAATGACGTTCGACCAGAGACTAACGACTTTTAATAAGGGCATAGATAATGAAAATAGGTACTCCACTCTCCGCCTCCGCCACCCGGGTGATGTTGCTGGGCTCCGGCGAGCTGGGCAAGGAAGTGATTATTGCATTACAGCGCTTCGGGGTTGAGGTGATTGCGGTGGATCGCTACGCCAATGCGCCGGGCCAGCAGCTGGCGCACCGTGCCCATGTGATCGATATGACCGATGCCCCAGCGCTGAAAGCGCTGGTGATGCAGGAGCGGCCGCACTTTATTGTGCCGGAGATCGAGGCGATAGCCACGGACATGCTGGCGGAAATTGAGGAAGAAGGCCTGGCGGAAGTGATTCCCACCGCGCGCGCCACCCAGCTCACCATGAACCGTGAAGGTATACGCCGACTGGCGGCGGAAGAGCTCAAACTGGCGACCTCCGAGTATGCCTTTGCCGACAGCCTGCAGGAATTGCAGCAGGCGGCGGATCTGATCGGTTATCCCTGTATTGTCAAACCGGTGATGTCCTCCTCGGGCAAGGGTCAGTCGCGGCTGGAATCGAGCAGTGATGTGAGCGCCGCCTGGCAATATGCAATGGACTCTGGCCGGGTCAGGGGCGTGCGGGTGATCGTGGAAAGCCTGGTGGAATTTGATTATGAAATCACCCAGCTCACGGTGCGTGCGCAGAATGCCGAGGGTGAAATCGAGACCCATTTCTGTGCCCCCATCGGACACATCCAGAAAGACGGTGATTATGTAGAAAGCTGGCAGCCCCAGCCGATGTCTGACACCGCGCTGGAGAAATCCCGCGAGATCGCGGAAAAAATTACCAGCGCACTGGGCGGGCGGGGTATTTTCGGTGTGGAGCTGTTTATCAAAGGTGATCAGGTGTACTTCAGTGAAGTCAGCCCGCGCCCCCATGATACCGGCCTGGTGACGCTGATTACCCAGTGGCAGTCAGAGTTTGCCCTGCATGCGCGGGCCATTCTGGGCTTGCCGGTGGATACCAGCCTGCGCGCCCCCGGGGCCAGTGCAGTGATTTACGGCGGGCTGGAAGCCGAGGGTATCAGTTACAGCGGCCTGGAACAGGCGCTGAGTGTGCCCATGAGCGAGGTGCGCCTGTTTGGTAAGCCCCAGTCATTTGTGAAACGCCGCATGGGGGTGGCGGTGGCCAGTGGTGCCAGCATCGACGAGGCGCGGGGTCGCGCGCGGCTTGCTGCGTCCAGGGTAAAACCGGAAGCCGGCTGACACGGATTGCCCTACCACAACAAGCCGGATCACAACACCGGACCACAACAAAAAGAAAAAACGGGTTCACACTATGTCGCAAGCTAAACCATCCTCCGCCGACACCGCGCCAGCGTTAAAAGCGGCGCAGTTACAGCAAACCCTGCTGGTGCTGCGGGTTGCCGCCAGCCAGTTGCTGGCGTCGCTGCGTGAGGCGGATGACTCGGTGCAGCAGCTGGGTGATGCCTTTGCTGAGATGGCGCAGGCAGAGCCTAAGGCTGCTGCCATATCGCAGCCACTGCAACAGGCCACCACAGCACTTCAGTTTTATGACACCTTAACCCAGCGCGTTGAGCATGTTGCACAAAGTCTGCAATGGCTGGAATCGGTGCTGGCAGACCCGCAGCAGCTGAATTCGGCGGAGGCCTGGCAGCAACTGCAGCAACAGATTCGCAGCCGCTACACCATGGAACACGAGCGTGTGTTGTTTGATGCGATTCTGGCGGGTGAGGATGCCGCCCAGGTGATGCAGGCGTTGCATCAATCGTTGCGCGAAACGCGGGATGAAGTCGAGCTGTTTTAGCTTAATCTCTTAGTGTGAGTTATTAGCTAATTGCTCTAATTTGCTATTTCTATTGAATATTTTCTTTATTTTTTTCTCCTGATGGGCTAGAGTTTCTGTCAATAAAAATAATATGACAGGATGGTTCCCTTGGCCCGCCTTGCTGAAGTCGTTACCCAGACATTTCGTTCCTTTCGTGCCGATGCACTGGCCGAGCGCTTTTTGCGCGACCCGCTGGATAGCTGGTGGAAAAATTATTTACAGAAGCTGCAGCAGGCCGGCTCCGATGGTCCGGTACAAATCGCCTTTTTTATCAGTGTGTTTGCCAGTATGGGCCATGTGGCCAGATCCGACGGTGCCATCAAGTCCTCGGAAATTGCCCTGGCGTCCGAGTTAATGGAGCATCTGCAACTGAATGTCGAGCAGAAAAAGCTGGCGATTCGCCTGTTCAATGAAGGCAAGCATCAACAGTTTGCGCTGGATGCCCTGCTGCAACGTTTTTACCGTCAATGTCAGCACCGGGTGAGCGTGTTGCAGGTTTTCCTCGAAATGCAATTGCAGATGGCCTATGCGGACAATGGCATGAGCGACGCTGAATACCGGCTGATGCAACGCATCTGCAAGCGCATCAATATCTCAGGCCCGGTTATGACCCGCATCGATCGCCGTGTGCGCGCTGAGAAACAGGCCCGCCATCAGCCGGTCACTGGCTGTGCCAGCAAGCCGATGAGCCAGGCCAGCGCCTGTGAAGTGCTGGGGCTGGGTCGACGCGCCACACTGGCGGAGATTAAACAGGCTTATCGGCGTAAGGTGAGTTTGTGTCACCCGGACAAACTGCAGGCGCGCCAGGCTTCAGCGGCGGAAATCATCGAAGCACAGGATATGGCGCAGGAGTTACGTCGCGCCTATGAGCTGCTGAGCCGCCTTAAAAAACCGCGTAAATAAGTCGTCGTTAACAAAACAGACATTCGCCAGTGCAAGCCGGTGGCATTCTGCTGCACTTACGATAATATGCCAGCCATGTGTTATTTAAACTTTTGCAGACCTGCGCAGTGACCGTGACCACCAGTAAATCCCTGACTCAGACATTGCCGCCGTTACTGGCGTCGCGGGTTGACCGCCACTGGCAGGACTGGCAGGCCAGTTGCGAGGCAATGCAGCGTGATCCGCTGCCACCGTCTGAGATTGCGGATCTACCCCTGCTGGGGAAAATATGGGCCTGCAGCGAGTTTATCGCCGACACCATGATTCGCCATCCCGAGCTGTGGTTTGAATTGCTCGAGCAGGGTTCGCTCAATCTCCGTTATTCTTTACAAAGCTATCAGCAGAATTTACAACAACGCTTTGCTTCACTGGGCGAGCCGCTCAATGATGCGGAGCTGATGCGCCAACTGCGGCTGTTTCGCCAGCAGCAGATGCTGCGCATTGCCTGGCGTGACCTCGCGGGGCTGGCAGGCAATGTGGAAACCTTCCGTAACCTCACCGATATGGCGGAAGCCTGTGTCGACAGCACGCTGGAACTGCTGTACCAGGATCAGTGCCGACAGGTGGGGGAGCCCTGTGATGAAGCGGGCAAACCACAGCGCATGGTGGTGCTGGGCATGGGTAAGCTGGGTGGTCATGAACTCAATTATTCCTCGGATATCGACCTGATTTTCTATTACCCGGAAGAAGGTGAAACCCGAGGTGCGCGCTCAATGGCGGCGAGCCAGTTTTTTATTCGCCTGGGGCAACGCCTGATTAAAGTGCTGGATGAAATTACCGGCGATGGTTTTGTGTTCCGCGTCGATATGCGCCTGCGCCCCTATGGTGACAGCGGCCCGCTGGTGATGAGCTATGCCGGTATGGAAGCCTATTACCAGACACAGGGGCGCGACTGGGAGCGTTATGCCATGGTCAAGGCGCGGGTGATCGGCGGTGACCGTGCCGAGGGGCGGGACCTGCTGGATATGCTTAAGCCGTTTGTGTATCGACGCTACCTGGACTTCGGTGCATTTGAATCGATTCGTGAAATGAAGGCGCTGATTGATACCGAAATTCGTCGCAAGGGCAACCAGCACAATATCAAGCTGGGGCTGGGGGGCATTCGTGAAATCGAATTTGTCGGCCAGACCTTCCAGCTGATTCGCGGTGGCAATGAACCGGATCTGCAGATTCGCGGCATTCTCGATGTGCTGCCATTACTCGCCGAAAAAGGCTATCTGCAAGGTGACGAAGCCGAATCGCTGGTGGCCAGTTATCATTTTCTGCGCCGGCTGGAAAATCGCCTGCAGATGTATGCCGATGAACAGACCCATCTATTACCGGAAACCGAAGAACGCCAGTTAAGCATCGCGCTGGCCATGGGCTATGACGACTGGGCCAGTCTGCTGCAGGATTGTGATCAGCACCGGCGCTCGGTGCATGCCTCCTTTGCCCAGCTGCTGCATGAAGAGTCCGGCGATGAGGCGGCGGATAAGCCCACCCAGTCGCTAAAAAATGTCTGGCTGCATGAGCTGGATCAGGCGGATGCCATGCAGAGTCTGCAGGCGGAAGGCATGGCGCAGGCCGAGGCGGTATACGAGCAGCTACAGCAGTTCAAGCACGCCAGCCAGATCAAGTCGGTGACCGCCAATGGGCGTCAGCGGCTGGATACCCTGATGCCGGTGTTGCTGTCATTGCTGGTAAAGGAAAAAGATCCTGCGGAAGTGCTGAAGCGTGTGCTGGCACTGGTGCAGTCAGTGTTGCGCCGCAGTGTGTACCTGTCACTACTAAATGAATACCCCCATGTCACCCAGCAGCTGGTAACACTGTGTGCCGCCAGCCCGTGGATTGCGCACCTGTTGAGCCGCTACCCGGTGTTGCTGGATGAATTGCTCGACTCACGTAGCCTGTATGAAAACCCCAGTCGCCTGCAATTGCGTCAGGAGCTGGACGACCTGTTACGCCAGGTCGCCGATGACGAGGAGCAGCAGATCGAGCGGCTGCGTAAATTCAAACAGGCACAGGTACTGAAAATCGCCGCCATGGACATTGCCGGTGTGCTGGATGTGTTTGCCGTGAGTGAGCAGCTCAGCACCATTGCCGAGGTGCTGCTGGACAAGGTGATTGACCTTGCCTGGGGCTGGATGCTGGCCAAGCATGGCAAACCGCTGTGTGTGATTGACGGTGAGAACTATCACCCTTCGCTGGGGGTAATCGCCTACGGCAAGCTGGGTGGCAAGGAGCTGAGTTACAGTTCGGACCTGGACCTGGTGTTTGTACATGACAGCCAGGGCGAACAGCAACAGACCGATGGCGCACGATGCCTGGACAATGCCACCTTTTTTGCCCGGCTGGCGCAGCGGGTGATTCACCTGCTCAGTGTGCAGACCGCCAATGGTCGATTGTATGAAGTGGATATGCGGCTGCGTCCCGATGGCAATGCGGGCATGCTGGTGAGCAGCACCACTGCCTATGATATTTACCAGCACCAGAAAGCCTGGACCTGGGAACACCAGGCATTAATTCGTGCGCGAATGGTCTGTTCCAGTGCCCATTTGAAAGAAGAATTTGATAGAATTCGTCGTTCTGTGCTGATGAGGCCCAGAGAACGACAGCAGCTGGCCAGTGAAGTGGTGGAAATGCGCAATAAAATGCGCGAGACCCTGGGCAGTAAACCGGGGGCGGGGCAGTTCCATCTCAAGCAGGATGCCGGAGGCCTGGTGGATATCGAATTTATCGCCCAGTATGGCGCACTGCTGTGTGCCGCGGAGCATGAGTCGGTATTGCACAGCACTGCCACGCGCAAGATCCTGTTAAAGCTGGCCGACTGTGGCGTGTTAAGTGCACAGCAGGCGGACACCCTGTTTCAGGCCTACCGCCAGTTCCGCGAGCTGAGCCATCAGCTGGCGCTGCAGGAACTCTCATCTAAGATAGACGAAAACAGGCTGACGGATACCCGGCAGCAGGTACAAACCATATGGCAGGATGTGCTGCAGCAGCACGCCGCCACTGACCGTGCATAGCACAAGACGTTAGGAGTAAAGCAATATGCAAACCATGGCCGATCGCGATGGTGTAATCTGGTTTGACGGGGAGCTGGTTCCCTGGCGCGAAGCCAAGGTACATGTGTTAACCCATACACTGCATTATGGCATGGGTGTGTTTGAAGGCGTGCGTGCTTACAAGGCAGAGCAGGGTACAGCGATTTTTCGCCTGCAGGCACACACCGATCGCCTGTTTGATTCGGCGCATATTATGCGTATGGATATGCCCTACAGCAAAGATGAACTGAATGAAGCGCAGCGCATGGTGGTGCGTGAAAATAATCTGCAGTCAGCCTACCTGCGTCCCATGGCGTTTTATGGTTCGGAAGGCATGGGCCTGCGCGCGGATAATTTAAAAACCCATATCATTGTTGCAGCCTGGGAATGGGGTGCCTATCTGGGTGAAGACAACCTGAAAAATGGTTTACGAATCTGTACCTCGTCCTTTACCCGTCACCACGTCAATATCAGCATGACCAAGGCCAAGGCCAATGGCCATTACATCAACTCCATGCTGGCCTTACAGCAGGCAGTGAGTGATGGCTATGACGAGGCCATGCTGCTGGATAACGAAGGTTATGTGGCTGAAGGCAGTGGTGAGAATATTTTTATTGTGAAAAACGGCATCATTTATACACCGGACCTGACCTCGGCGCTGAATGGCATTACCCGTAATACCATCTTCAGGCTGTGTAAGGAACTGGGCATTGAAATCGTTGAAAAGCGCATCACCCGCGATGAAGTGTATATTGCCGATGAAGCATTTTTTACCGGTACCGCCGCAGAAGTCACGCCGATTCGTGAAGTTGATAACCGTAAAATCGGTTGCGGTAGCCGCGGACCGATTACCGAAAAACTGCAAACCCTGTATTTCGATGTGGTACACGGTCGCACGACGATTGAAGCAGACTGGTTAACCACAGTCAGTTAACCAGCTGCAGGCATTTTCGCAGTACCAGTGAATAGCTGCATAGCTAAAGGAGTTTCAATGAACGGCACTACCCATGTGGACGATATTAAGCCCATCCGTCCAAATGCTGAAAACCACTACCAGGTGACGGCTGCAGATATTCCCGTGCATTGCCCAATGCCAGGCAGTAGCCTGTGGAACTCACACCCGCGGGTGTTTATTGCACTGGATGAGGATGGTCATGGCAAGTGCCCGTATTGCGGGGCGGAGTATCAATTAATAAAATGAACTGGCTGACAAACTTACGTGATAACTGGCTAACAGTTGTCACCAACCTGCTACTGGCTCTCTGTATTATTACATTGCCCGCCTATACCGATACCGGTAAAAACGCCTTCTATCTGCTGACTTTGCTGTCTCTTTATTATTTATTCACACATCTGCATCAACTAAAGCAGCTTGATAAGGTGTTGAAGTTTTTCTTTGCGGTGATTGTGTTCTATTTTTTATGGACTTTGCTTACCTATTATATTAATGGCAGTCCGCCAGGGCGGGGCAAAGGGTTTATATGGTCACGCCAGGTGTTTCTGTTGTTTATCCCATCGTTATATTTATTGTTCCGTGCTGTAAAAATCCCCTTTTATGTGATTTGGCCGAGTGTGTTGCTAAGTGTAATACTGGCGGCTTATGTTGGTTATCAGGACACGCTAGTTGGAATTGGACGAGCGAAAGGGGGCACAATTCATTCGATATTGTTTGGTTCTATTCTATTGTGTGAAGCATTTTATCTACTGGTTGTCGCAATAAAAAGTAAGGTGTTATGGGTTAAACTAATTTCACTGGCTGGCTTCTCGCTAGCCACGCTTGTTGTAATCTGGAGTCAGTCCAGGGGCGTCTGGGCGGCTTATCCTGTTTTGCTGCTGATTGTGGCGGCAATGGTTTTGAAAAGATACAGGTTGGGCGTACGTTTTGTATCATTGGGTTTGCTATTGGGGATAGTTGCAATGAGCTGGGTGCACCCTATGGTTAAAGAGCGAATTAATACTACTGCTAAGAGTCTGGATGTATACCTGGCTCAGGATGATGTGAATCATTGGAGTCGGCAGACATCATTAGGTACTCGCCTTGAAATGTGGCGGGCAGGATGGCAAATTTTTCTGGAAAATCCTGTGTTCGGTGTGGGTATAGGTGCATATGATGCGGCTGCAGAGGAAGGGCAAGAGCGTTTCAATGTAAATAGATCTGCCTATTCTCATTATCATCCCCACAATCAGTATATTTCCGACCTGTCAACAAAAGGCCTTCCGGGTTTTATTCTGTTACTTTGTTTATTGGCTTGGCCCGTGATCTATGCTTTTGTTAGAAAGCATGTCTGGCGAGACAATCAATTAGCAGCGACTATAACTTATGTGACCTGTCTGGCTTATGCCATATTCGGCCTGTCGGATGTGCCACTGGAAGGCAAGGCAACAATTGTTTTTTACGTGGTATTCATCGCCTGGCTGTTGTCAGAGCTTGACAGGAATAGAGGTGAAGAAAGATTAGAGGTAAAAGCCGAGTGAGTGTTGAAATCAGTGTTGTTGTACCTACCTATAAACGGCCAGAGTTGCTGGCACGTTGTCTGTCGAGTATTTCTCGGCAGACGTATACTGATTTTGAAGTGCTGGTGGTTGATAATGCCAGGGACAGTCAGGAAGCTCGGGGTGTTGTTGAAAAAATAAATGATCCACGCTATATCTATCTGAATGAGCTGACGCCGGGTGTTTCTGCGGCCAGAAATCGTGGGTTGCAGCAGGCACAGGGTGAGTTGGTATTATTTGTCGATGACGATGACGAAATTGTGCCGGAAATGCTGCAGAAGTTGCTGGATTTTATGCGGCAGTCAGATCAGTCGGATATTAGTTTTACCTGGTGTGGTGTAATCAAGCTGCTTGAAGAAAACGGCGTGGTTATAGAAGAAAAACCTTTTCTGGTGGCTGATCAGGATATTCAGGATATGACCTTTCTGGTCAAGATTGGTACAGGTTGCGGACTTTGCGTCAGGAAAGACGCCCTGCTGGAAGTAGGTGGCTTTGACGAGGGCTATAAATTATCAGAAGACCGTGACCTGCTGATCAAACTGGTTAAGTCAGGCAAGCACTATCGCCCGCTGAATGAGTTTTTATACAAGCGTTATTACCATTGCGGTGAACGTCTGAGCCAGAGTCTGCACTCGCTGGAAGAGGCGGAACACGATTACAGGCTGTATTACGAACACCTGCACTTTATTCTACAGCACCCGGAATTACGCCTGCGCTTACTGGATTTACGCGCACGTCATTATTTTGAAGGCGGCGAACAGGAAAAGGCGATTGATGTGGCACACCATGCCTGGCAGATACAGCCATTGCGTATACGCAGTTTTCGCCGTATGGCCAGCTACTGGTTAAAGTCGCTGTTTGCTCGAACAATACCGTCTAAATCGGGACTTGTTTAATGTCCACGACAGCTGCAGACTCGGTGCTGATATTTCGCAAATATCTGCTCGCCTACTCCGAAACTTTCATTGCGGATCAGGGGCGATTCCTTACCCGTTACCAGCCCGCTTATGCCGGGTTCAGTCATGACGATAGCGGTTTGCAGTTACTGCAGAAAATGCCGTTCTATATCCTTGATGATTATGTTGCGCATACCGGGCTTGCCAAGCTGGCCTATCGTTCTGGCTTTCCGGCAAAGAAATGGTTATCGGCCATAGAAAGTCAGTCGGCAGGTGTGCTACATGCGCATTTTCTCAATGATGGCCTGGATGCACTGCAGTTGAAAAAACGCTTACGTTTGCCCCTGATAACCACGCTGCATGGTCACGATATAACCAAGCGTGAAAAGAAATCGATTTTTAAAAGCAGTCGAAGCCAGTTATTTTCACAGGGTGATCGGTTTATTGCGGTGTCCGATTATATCTATCAGCGTGCACTGGCCAGTGGCTGCCCACAAGAACGCTTGCTGAAACATTCGATTGGTATCAATCTTGAGCTCTTTTCACAGCCCAAGGCTGAATCAGAAACACCCGAATTGCTGTTTGTGGGGCGTCTGGTGGAGAAGAAAGGCTGTGTGTATTTGCTGCGGGCGATGAAACGACTGGTGCAGCAGTTTAAAGAACTCAAGCTGGTTATCGTGGGTGATGGCCCGCTCAAAACCACGTTACAGCAGCAGGCAATCGTAGATAATCTGAATGTCGAGTTTGTCGGCAAACAGTCAGCACAGGCCATTCGTGATCGCTTGTCAAAGGCCTGGGTATTTGTCGCGCCCAGTATCACCGCGGATAATGGTGATGCCGAAGGCCTGGGTATGGTGTTTCTTGAAGCCCAGGCGCTGCAGACGCCGGTGGTCAGTTTTGCCAGTGGCGGTGTGGTCGAGGCGGTTGAGCATGAGCGCACTGGCCTGTTATCGGCTGAAAAGGACGTCTCTGCGCTGGTTGAGCACATTGAGTATTTTATCAATAATGAATCAGCACGACGCGAATATGGTCAGCAGGGTCGGCTGCGTGTGGAAGAAAAATTCGATGTCAGAAAGCAATGTGTATTGCTGGAAGAAATTTACGACAGTGTTCGTTAAGAGTTATAGTTTATGAAAGCCTCGGTTATATTTACTACCTACAATCACCCGGAATGGCTGAAAAAAGTGCTGTGGGGTTTTGCAGTGCAATCGGAAAAGGATTTCGAGATTATTGTCGCCGATGATGGTTCAGATGAGCGAACCCGTACTGTGATCAATGATTTTGTAGAGGAAACACGGATACCGGTTAAACATATCTGGCATGAGGATAACGGCTTCCAGAAGTGCCGTATTCTTAATCGTGCAATTGTTGCCAGCGAGTCAGAGTACCTGATCTTCACCGACGGGGACTGTATTCCGCACCCGGATTTCGTCAAGAATCATGTTGAGCTGGCGGCGCCGAATACCTTCCTCTCCGGCGGTTACTTTAAACTGCCTATGGATGTGTCGGAGAAAATCAGTATACAGGATATAGTCGAACACAGGGCGACCAGGCCCGGCTGGTTGCTGCAGCAGGGTGTGCCTTTTACCTATAAAATTTCCAAACTCTTTTCACATCGACTCTGGGGCGCCTTGCTGGATAAGCTCACCATTACCCGTGCTACATGGAATGGTCACAGTGCCTCCACCTGGAAAAAACTGATCCTGCAAACCAATGGTTTTGATGAGCGCATGCAATATGGTGGCCAGGATCGAGAATTCGGTGAGCGGCTGATGAATATGGGTGTAAAAAACAAGCAGGTGCGTTACCGTTGCAGTTGTGTGCACCTGGATCACAAACGGGGTTATGCAAAGCAGGAAAGCATTGATAAAAACCGTCAGATACGCAAGCAGACGCGTAAACAGAAAATTACTCGTACCGCTTACGGTATTACGGAAATGCCTGAAACTGATAATCCTGAAATAGCCAGCTGAGCCATGTCAGCAAAGCTGCCTCTGTTAACGCCACCGAAAAACATCTGTATCCTGCGACTGTCTGCGTTGGGTGATGTGAGCCATGTGATTCCGCTTGTCAGGCAAGTTCAGGCACAGTGGCCCGAATGCAAGATCACCTGGATCTGCGGTAAATTTGAACACAAATTACTGCGGTTACTGCCGGGTATAAATTTTGTGGTGTTTGATAAGAAAGCCGGCTGGAAGGCTTACTATTCACTGTGGAAAACCCTGCGCAATCAACGCTTTGATGTGTTGCTGCATATGCAGGTGGCGGCACGGGCGAATATTGCCAGTCGCATGATCAGGGCGAAGATTCGACTCGGCTGGGATAAACAGCGCTCCCGTGATCTGCATCAGCTGTTTATAAACCATTCGGTGCCCACAGCGCTGATGCAGCATCAGGTCGATGGTTTTTTGTCGTTTGGCACAACATTGGGTTTGCAACCAGGCCCACCGCAGTGGAATCTGCCGCTGACAGAAAAAGCCCGTGCATTTGCACAAAGCCACGTGCAGCCGGGTAAACCACTGCTGGTGATTTCTGCCTGTTCCAGTCATGCATTGCGTAACTGGCGGGCAGATGCTTATGCACAGGTTGCCGATTATGCCGCTGAGCACTATGGGTTCCAGGTAATTCTGAGTGGTGGTCCGGCCAGTATCGAAATTGAAATGGCGAAGGCAATACAACAGCGGATGACACAGCCGGTGCTCAATCTGGTGGGCAAGGACACGCTGGAAGAACTGCTGGGCTTGCTAGATGCCGCCGATGTTGTGATCTCGCCGGATTCAGGGCCAGCGCATCTGGCCAATGCGCTGGCGGTGCCGCTGATAGGTTTATATGCCTGCACCTGGAGCAGGCGCAGTGGCCCTTATAATTCACTGAACTACTGTGTTGATAAATTTGAGCAGGCAGCCGAGCAGTTTCTGGGGAAAAAAGCCGAGGAACTTTTCTGGGGAACAAAAATTGAAAAGTCTGGTGTGATGGATCTGATTAGTGTCGAGGAAGTGTGTCAGCAGCTGGATAAACTGGTTGCGGATAAATCGCTGCCATGAAAGTATAAGCGCGACGCTTAAAGACTATTTTTTCAGCAGTGATTCGAAAAAGTCTATGTGGTTCTGTATCGTGGTCTGGGAAGACAGCTCGTTTTTCAGTTTGTCGCGGGTGTTAGCTGACAGTTTTTGCAGAATTTCAGGGTGGTTGTATAGTCGGCGTATGCGATGCGCAATACCGCTGGCATCTCGTAGTGGCACCACATAACCATTTACTCCGTCTTCAATAATTTCCATGCTGCCTTCATTGGCAGAGGTGATCACCGGCGTGCCATAGGCCAGTGATTCAAGAATCACTCTTGGCAGACCTTCACGAATTGATGGCAGCACCAGTACATCACAGGCGGCAATGATTTCCGGCGCATCGTTACGGTAACCGGTGATGTGTATTCTGTCTTTCATGCCACTTTTTTCAATTTGTGACACATAGGGTTCCCTGGAGATTTTTTCACCCACCAGAATGATATGCAGATCCTTCAGGTCGGACAGCTCGCGCGCGGCCTTGATCACGTAGATTAATCCTTTATGCGGTCGTGCATTGGCAACACAGGCGACATTGAAATTATTTTTGCTGGTGTCAAACTGGCTGAGATCTGCCTCTGGCTGGTCGTACCAGGCCAGGTCGTGGCCCTTGTAAATAGTTACCACATTATTTTTTGCATGCGACCATACACGCTTGCGTACATAATTTTCTACTGCATGTGAAACACAGATTACACCATTGACCCGTGGATGCAGAACCGTCATGTATGTACTGGGGTCTCTACGATACAGTCCGCCGGTGGTGCCGCGATAAACAATCAGTTTGGCAGGGGTTCCAATACAGGCAAAAGCGGCATTGGGAATAGTGCGTGAATTGGTGGCATAAACAATATCAATATTGTTCTGCCTGATAGTCTGGCGAATCAGCCGGATCGTGCTCCAGCTGAGTTTGCGTTTTGGCGAGCAGTCAATGACCTGGATGCCGTGCTCAATAAAACGCGGCACATATTCACGGTTTTTATTGGTGAGAATCGTGATGCTATGCCCGGCTTTTGCCAGGCCGATATAAATTTCCGACTCCGGGCGCAGGCTGTTATAGGAACCGCCAGATGGAGGTAAAACCAGTAGATTCATTGTCTACTGGTAATCCTGATAGGATTTTTCTTCAACAATATCAGATTTCAGGTGCAGGTTGATGCGTTTTTTTACATCGGCACGTTGATCGTTGGTGACATACACGCTGCGCGCCAGTTCTATAAAGCGTTCGCCGAAACGTTTTTCACGTTCTTCATCGCGAATATCATCTTCTATATCCCACAGCGCTTCATTGATGCTTTTGATCTCGGCACGCATCTGTTGCAGTGCCTCATCTTCATTCACTGCATCATTCCATACCTGGTTCAGCATGCCCAGTTCGCGGTTGATATTGGCGAGCTTGTCACTTGCGCTAATGCGGGCTGATTTGATTTCAAGGATGGTGATTTTGTCCAGCAGTTCGCCGGGGGAGATAGGGATCAGAATCTGTTTCATAGCGCGTCGTTTATTTTTAAATAAGAAGTCGTGTGCAGGCCATTATAAATCCAATGGCGCCGGGATGCTGAACTTTTTCCACAAACGCCGACCAGGTCGGCGTTTTCTGCTGTAAGGCCAATAGTTACAGGCTGTTCGATTTTATCACCATCAATTTTTTAATCTGCATGTCCTCGAAGGTGTAGGGAATACCCCCCACCCCCATGCCCGAGTGGCGCAGCCCGGCAAAGGGCATCCAGTCAACACGGAATGCGGTGTGGTCGTTAATCATCACCGCCGAGGCATTGAGCCGCCGGTAGGCATGCATGGCGCTGTCCAGGTTGCGTGTGCAGATACTCGCCTGGAAGGCGACGTCCAGCGCATTGGCATGCTGGATAGCTTCATCGATCTCGTCGTATTCATATACGCAGATGACCGGGCCGAAGATTTCCTTGCAGCTAACATCCGCAGTATGGGGCGGGTTGAGCAGCACAGTGGGGGAATAGCAGCTGGCGGAGAGTTTGCCCTCGCCGGCAACTTTCTCGGCACCGTCGGCGATCGCCTGCTCAACCCAGTCGGCCACCCGGTCTGTTTCAGCGTGGCGGATCAGGGGGCCCACGTCTGTGTCGGCTGAGGTGGGGTCGCCGACGGTCATCGCTTTGCCCAGTTCGCCCAGTTTTTCGGCCACTTCTCGCGCTATCTTGCGTTGTGCATAGACCCGTTGCACCGACACACACACCTGTCCCGCATGGTAAAAACCGCCCTTGGCGAGCAGCGGTAATATGCCTTCGAGATCCGCGTCGGCTTCGACAATCACCGGTGCAACCCCGCCGTGTTCCAGTGCGCAGCGGGCACCAGGCGCCAGTTTCGAGCGCAGCATCCAGCCCACACTGGCACTGCCGATAAAGCTGAAGAAGCCAACGCGGTTATCGGTGACCAGTTGTTCGGCCACTTCATGGTTTTCCGGGGTTACCACCTGCGCCCATTCAGCGGGCAATCCCGCCTGGTGCAGCAGTGCCACCAGCTCATAACAGGACAGTGGCGTGTCATTGGCGGGCTTGATAATCACCGGGCAGCCAGCGGCAATTGCCGGACCGACCTGATGCACTATCAGGTTAATCGGGTGGTTAAATGCGCTCACTGCAACCACCACACCGATGGGTTCGTGCTGGGTCATCGCCAGGCGGTTCATCGAGGCGGCATTAATCCCCATGGGGATCTCTTCGCCATGATTATTGCGCAGGCATTCAACGCAGCTGTGTACACCGTCAATTGCACGATCCATTTCCACCTGGCTGTCCTTCAGTGGCTTGCCACCTTCGCGGGCCGCGAGCTGTGTCAGGCGTTCGGCGTTTTGTTGCATCAGCTGCGCCAGCCGTTGCAGGATCTCGATGCGTTCCGCAGCCGACAGCCAGCGTGAGCGATCATTAAACAGTTTGCTGGCAACACCCAGCGCGTGTTCAATCGCCAGGCTGTCGACTGTATCCACCGTGGCAATCAGGCTGTCGTCATAGGGGGCTTTAACTTCAAGCTTGCCGCTGGGAATGGTTTCATGTGCTACCAGATGAGAGTAATGGCTTGTCATTGGATCACCTTTTGTCGCCGGTTGCGGATATTTTATCAGTTGCTGTTTGAGCGTGTACCAGCCGCGCATATTGTGTTTATTCGACGCGCAGGCTGTTTTCTAAATTGTGCAGGCAATATCACCCAGGCGTGCCGTGAGCTTGCTGTTTTCCCGGTAATCAATCGGCACCACCACCAGGCTCGGGCCGGTTTCATTGAGGGCGCGTTCGAGCACCGGCTTAATATCGGCGGAACGGGTGACGCTGTGTCCATGCCAGCCAAAGGCCTCGGCCAGTTGCATCCAGTGGGGGTTATCAAACGCCAGCTCGGTATGGTGACCGAATTCATTATCCTGCTTCCAGGCAATTAATCCGTATGCCTTATCTTCCCATACCATCACCGTGCAGTTTACATTGAGCCGCCTGGCGGTTTCCATTTCCTGCAGGTTCATTAAAAACCCACCATCGCCGCAAATCGCCAGGATACGCCGCTGCGGGTAAACCAACGAGGCGGCAATGGCGCCGGGCAGGGCAAAGCCCATGGCGGCAAACCCGTTGGGGATCAAACAGGTATTGGGCTGGTGACACTGGTAGTGGCGGGCAATCCACATTTTATGTGCGCCCACATCGGACAGCAGAATATCATCTGCAGCCATCACCGCGCGCGCATCCCAGAGAATTTTCTGTGGTTTTAGCCGGCCTTCAGCATCGTCATCGCGGTGTGCCGCGAGTTCCCGGGACATCTGCTCACGGGTGGCGCGCTGCTGGCTCAGGTCAAAATTCAGTTCGCCCTGCTCGGCGTTGTGTTGGCTGATGCGCTGCATAATCAGGGTGATGGTGTGTGCCAGGTCGCCGATCAGTTCCACGTCCGGCTGATAGTGTGAGTCGATTTCCGCCGGCTGGAAGTCCGCGTGGATAATGGTTTTATCACCTTCGCTGTTCCACAGCCGCGGGTGGTATTCCACCATGTCATAACCCAGGGTAATAATCAGGTCAGCGGCATCCACCGCGCAGGTTACCAGGTCCTTTGCCTGCAGGCCGATGGTGTACAGGCAGTAATCGGCATCCATGTCCACGCTGCCCTTGCCCATAAAGGTGCTAACCACGCCAATGCCGGTGGTTTCACACAACAGGCGCAGCTGTTTGCTGGCACGGCGGCGAATCGCGCCATTGCCAGCAAGAATAATTGGTTGCCTTGCCTGTTTGATTAATTCAAATGCCTGGTCAATGGCCTTGTTGTCCGGCCCGGGGCGGCGAAAGCGTTTGGGTGTCATCGGCCGGGTGGTGGTCTGGCGTTTGGCAATATCTTCCGGCAGTTCAATCAGCACCGCACCGGGTTTTTCCGAGCGTGCCACGCGCACCGCCTTGCGTACTATTTCCGGAATATTATCCTGATGCAGAATGGTGGTGGCCCATTTGGTCACCGGTGCATACATTGCCACCACATCCATAATCTGGTGCGACTCCTTGTGCAGTCGTTGTGATGAGCCCTGCGCGGTCAGTACCAGCATCGGTGCATGGTCCATATTGGCATCCGCCACGCCGGTAATCAGGTTGGTGGCGCCGGGTCCCAGCGTTCCCAGGCAAGCGGCCGGGTTGCCGGTGAGCCGCCCATATACTTCCGCCATAAAGGCCGCGCCCTGTTCATGGCGACACAGAATAAATTTAATCTGCGTCGATTTTTCCAGTGACATCATAAAGTCGGCATTTTCTTCGCCGGGCACGCCAAAAATATATTCAATGCCTTCCTGTTCCAGGCATTTAACAAACAGGTCGGATGCTTGCATAGGGTTCAAAACTCCAGTTTATTGGCGTGTCGGGTTGCTGTGTTGACACGGTCCTGTGTCAGTTCGTTCAATTGACTTTATGTTGTTAATTTACTGGCGAATGCCGATACCCCGGTTAAGTAGATACATGGCATAGCTAAACAGCAGTACATTAAAACCGACAATAATCAGTATCGCCACGGATAAATTGATGTCGCTGGTGCCAATTACACCATAACGAAAGGCATTGATCATATACAGTAACGGGTTGGCCAGTGAAATGCTCTGCCAGAAGTCCGGCAGCATTTCCAGTGAATAAAAAATCCCGCCCAGGTAGGTGAGGGGTGTCAGCACAAAGGTGGGGATAATACTGATGTCATCAAAACTGTTGGCATAGACCGCGTTAATAAAGCCGGCCATGGAAAACAGCGTGGCGGTGAGAAAAAACACCATCAGGCTGAGGGCATAGTTGTGTATCTCGATGTCGGAAAAAAACATCGCCACCAGTGTTACCACCACGCCGACAATCATGCCGCGGGCCACACCACCGGCAACATAGCCCAGCAGAATTAAACTGTTTGGCGTGGGTGATACCAGTAGTTCCTCAATGCTCTTCTGGAATTTTGCACTGTAAAAAGAAGCCACTACGTTGCCGTAGGAGTTGGTAATCACCGCCATCAGAATCAGGCCGGGCACAATATAATCCATGTACTTGTAGCCATCGATATCACCGATTTGCGAGCCGATTAAATTACCGAAAATAACAAAGTACAGGGTGGTGGTAATGGCCGGCGGCAGAATCGTCTGTACCCAGATGCGAATAAAGCGCAGGTACTCGCGAATAATAATGGTTTTTAATGCGTTGTAATTTTCACTCAGGGTCATAATGCGTTACTCGCACGGGATGTGTGTTGCGATGTGCTTTTAAGGGTTTCGGCCAGTTCCTTGTTGTGGCGATTCTGATCCACCAGGCGCATAAACAGCTGCTCAAGCCGGTTGGTTTTATTGCGCATGGTCATTACATGCATGCCCTGTTCACTTAACAGGCTGATCAATGTATGAATGTGGGTGCCGGCTTCAAGACACACCTCAATGCTGCTGTCGTCCAGCACTTCAATATCAAAACTTGCCAGCTTGCCCTGTGAAAAAACCGTGCTGTCCTTGATGGGGACTGCAAAATAAAAAATAAAGGTTTCAATATTCAGCTGACCCAGCAAGTGCTTCATACTGGTGTGCTCGATGGTGCAGCCATGGTCGATAATCGCAATATTGCGGCACAGGCTTTCCGCCTCTTCCAGGTAATGGGTGGTGAGAATAATGGTCGTGCCCTGCTCATTAATCTGCCTGAGAAATGCCCACATCGAACGACGGATTTCAATGTCCACGCCGGCGGTGGGTTCGTCCAGAATCAGTAATTTTGGCTGGTGCACCAGCGCACGGGCAATCATCAGGCGGCGTTTCATGCCACCGGATAACTGCCGTGCCGCGACGCGGCGTTTATCCCACAGTTCCAGCTGCTTTAAATACTGCTCGGCACGTTCACGGGCCAGCTTGCGCGGAATGCCGTAATAACCGGCCTGGTTAATCACGATTTCCTCAATCGGTTCGAACTGGTTGAAGTTAAATTCCTGGGGCACCAGTCCGATGCAGGCCTTGGCGGCCGCCAGATCAGTATCGAAATCATGGCCGAATACCGTCACCTGGCCCGAGGTTTTATTCACCAGCCCGCTGATAATACCGATGGTGGTGGATTTGCCCGCACCATTGGGGCCGAGCAGGGCGAAAAAGTCACCCTCGTTAACCGTCAGGTTGACGCCCTTCAGCGCCACGGTGCCATTGCCATAGGTCTTATTGAGGTTATTGATTTGCAGAGCGTGCATAATGGGCCTGCCCTTATAGGTTAGTAAGTAAGTATATGATTATACAGAAAAAATAAACCGCTTATCCGTTTCGTATTGAAATACGCGGAAATAAATCATACGATTGTCTGATAACGGGCGCCAAACTGCAACCGCTGTCATTGAGCCAGCAACCTTGCCAGGTGCGGTGCCAGGCCCGCATGACCGTAACACGGCAGTAGAGAATTATCACACAGGAAACAGCATGGGAACCAAAGGATCAGTAAATCGCAGACGCATTGTTGAAGCGGCGGACCAGCTGTTTTACTCCCGTGGTTATAACCAGACCTCGTTCAGTGATATTTCCGATGAAACCGGCATTCCGCGGGGTAACTTTTATTATTACTTCAAAACCAAGGAAGATATACTCGCGGCGGTGATGGATCAGCGGCTGGATGAGTTCCAGCAGGTGCTTAGCGCCTGCGAACAGTCCAGTGAGCAACCGTTGCAACGCCTGTTGTGTCTGCTGCACTTTCCGCTGCAGAAACAGGATGAGGTTCTGCACTACGGCTGCCCGATTGGCACCCTGAGTGCCGAGCTGGCAAAACAGCAGCAAGTGGATATTTCCCGCGCGCGCCTCACCGCGGTGTTCGATTTGATGAAACACTGGATTGAACAGCAGCTGGTGGAAATGGGCCAGGCACCACGTGCCAGTGACATTGCAATGAATTTGCTGGCAAAAATGCAGGGAGTGATTATGATTGCCAATGTCTACAATGACGCTGCATTTCTGCAAAAAGGTATAGATGAAATACAGCACTGGTTGCAGCAGTCCCTGGCGAATTAACTGTGCCAATTAACAGAGCCAGCTAAATACACAGGCCATCCACCAATAAAATGAAAATGGGTTAATTTTATGTTACAGCCTCAGCATTACTCCGACCCCTATGTGGAGCGTTTTAAAACAGGTCGTTTTGAATCGCTAATGCGCTGGGAACAGCTGGCCACTTTCTGGGATACATTGCGGCCGCAGGTGGATGACAGCTGGTATATCTATGCGGTGGGTGAGGATGCGCCGCAAGCCCCCAGCAGCAAACAGCAGGTGCTGACTTTTATCGATGAAATCGATCAGCTGCTGCGCCGTGAACACGATGAGGATTACTGTGGCATTGTGTATGCGGACAATCATTACAACCCGGACTTTATCAAAATATTTGATCCGCATAATCTCGGCGTGAGTTGCGGCTTCAGTGAGAACCCGCCATTGCCCGGCTGGGTGATGTCGAAAATGCCGCCGGTAAACCTGGAAACCGCGCTTAAGCCGGCGAATAATCGCCGTCGCTGGTGGCAGAAACTGTTCGACTAGCGAGTTATAGTAGTTTGCTGGCAGGTCCTTCTGCCAGTAATCGAGCTGAGTTGCTCAGCGATTTACAGCATGCTCACAATCTCGGCGTGCAGGCCATAATCCTGAATATGGTGCAGCAGTTGCTGCGGCGTGGTTTTATCCTGATCGTATTCAACAATCATTAAATGCGGCTTTGTTTCATGGTAACCCAGTGCAATTACCCCCTGTTGATTGCGCACCTGCGCCTCCAGGGCTTCCTGTTGCTTGCTGTTCAGGGTCTCGTCGATATGCAGCATTACATCTGTCATATGAATATCCATCACACTCACCTCATAACCCGTTGTTGACTAATCACCAGTGTAAGTAGTCGCCACGTAATAGCCAAATAAATCTATTAATGGGCCGGGGCTAAAAAACTTTTATAAGGGGCTTGTGGCATAGGCAATGCCGTTTTTTACGAGCGAATCAACTCCGTTTATATACACTGGTTAATGGTCGTGCTGCGCTTCCGGGTAGAGTTCATCCAGAGAGCTGGAACGGCCATTGGCCAGCACAATCCGTGCATGGTGGCGTTTTAAATCCTGTGGCGAAGCAGCCCCGCAGGAGTGGGCGATCACCCCGACTTCGTGCATCATGTTTTCAATGTAGTGGGTCACGCGGGACGATTTCTGTGTAGACACCAGGCCGCGCTGCAGTTTTTTATTGTGGGTGGTGATGCCGGTGGGGCAGGTGTTTTTATCGCATTGCAATGCCTGGATGCAGCCCAGTGCAAACATAAAGCCCCGCGCTGAGACCACAAAATCAGCTCCCATGCAAATAGCCCAGGCCACATCCGCAGGTGTAATCAGTTTACCGGAGGCAATCACCTTAACCCGTTCGTGCAGGCCATAGGTTTCCAGTGTATCCACTACCAGTGGCAGGCTTTCCGCAATCGGCATGCCCACATAATCAATTAAACTCATGGGTGCCGCACCGGTGCCACCGGTGGAACTATCAACGGTAATAAAGTCCGGTGCATATTCGACGCCACGCTGGTTAATCAGCTTGCACAGTTCATCAATCCAGTTATAGGTGCCAATCACCGCCTTGAAACCCACCGGCTTGCCGGTGAGCTCGCGCACATGGTGAATCATCTCCAGCAACTCATCGTTGGAATTAATCTGCGGATGGCGGTTGGGGCTGATGGAATCCACTCCCTGTGGAATACAGCGAATCGCGGCAATTTCCGCGGTGACCTTGCCGCCGGGTAAAATGCCACCCTTGCCGGGCTTGGCGCCCTGGCTGAGTTTAATTTCAAACATCTTCACCTGTTCCAGTTCGGCGACTTTTTTCAGCTTCTCATCCGAGAGCATGCCGTTGTCGTCACGCACGCCGTAATTGGCGGTGCCAATCTGGAACACAATGTCGGCGCCGCCTTCCAGGTGGTAGGGCGACAGCCCGCCCTCGCCGGTATTGATCCAGGCACCGGCCTTGCGCGCGCCGTGGGACAGCGCAATCACCGCCGGTTTTGAAATCGCGCCATAACTCATACCGGAAATATTAAACAGCGAGCTGGTGGTGTAGGGCTGCCGACAATCAATACCCAGGGTAATCGCACGGGGTTTTACCGCGTCCTTGTCCAGGGTCGGGTAGGGGCAGTTAACAAAAAACACCGTGCCGGGTGGTTTCAGGTCGCGGGTTGAACCAAAGGCAACGGTATTGCTGATGTTCTTCGCTGCGCGGTAAACCCAGGAACGCTCGGCGCGGTTAAACGGCAGCTCCTCGCGATCCATGCTAAAAAAATACTGGCGGAAAAACTGACCCAGGTGCTCGAACAGGTAACGGAAGCGGCCAATCACCGGGTAATTGCGGCGAATCGCATGCACCGTCTGGTTCCGGTCAATTAAATACAGGGTAATAATGGCAACAACCGCAAGGCCAACAAAAGTAATAAACAGAATGGCCAGCACTTCCAGCGTGCCTAACAGCAGGGGACTATCAATCATACAGGTGTCTATTCAGGGCAATCATTTATAGTCAGGTTTAAAAAGCTTGCCTATAAGGTAGCAGTAAAGTAGTAAAACTGCTGTAATTGCGAGCATATTTTTGTGTGTTTAAAGAACTGAAAAAATGGCAGGATGCGGGCATAGCCGGTATATCAAAATCAATATAGTGTAAGTTATTTGTTTTCTCAAGTTGTTGATTTTATGATTTTTTATGGGGTGCATGTCTGCTGAGGCTGCTGGTTGTTCAAAGAGCCTGGTAAATCAATATCGAACTAAAACAGGCTGGCTGATATGGTTGTTTACAAATAAGAAAACTCGCAGATGTGATACGTCGTATATATCCCTGTTATCCCGCAAGGATAAAAATGATTACAGGTAAGCTAATGTATAAATGCCTGATTTTTATGTACACTAGTGTATACACATACAAAAGGAATAATGAAAATGAAAAAACAAAATTACAATTATGGAAAGGTTGCTACATTTCTTATCCTGACGCTGGTTCCTCTACTTTCACAATCCGCTATTATGCAATACACCTTCGAAGGTGTTGTTACAGGGTTCGAATCTTATCATAGCGGGTTAAGCATAAATGACTTTGATGTGACTGTAGGTGAGACAGAAGTGACATATGTTTTTGAAGTGGATTTCGATGCTAACAACAGTACTTCTACTAACTCAGCTGGGACATGGAGCTATTTCTATACTGAAACAATATCTGGCTCAATCATTAATGGTATGCAGAGTAATGCAAATTATCAGGGTTTTAACTGGGTAAGGCCGTCAGATAGCATGGGCCAAATTACAGGAACACAACTTGATGTAAGGGTTCAAACAAGTGAATTCATTACTGATAACTGGAGAGTTCAGGACTGGGAAATAGGTCAGTCATTTAGATCAATAGACAGTGGCTGCTTTGCGGGCGGTGATTCTGGCTGTGCTGTATATGCGTACGGTGACGTAATGCTAACATCAATAACTGCTGTTCCTGTTCCAGGGGCAATCATCTTGTTTATGTCGGGTGTTTTTGGGCTTGGCATTTTTAGAAAAATCATCTAATAAACAGAATAAACGGGGGCAAGCCTCGTACCCATTGAGATGTCTTAGTGATTATAAGATGTGTGATTTATGTGATCTTTGCAGCTCCACAAATTGCATTTGCGGATATTGGTGTCGCTATAGGAATTAACTTAACGTTGTACGGTGACATCATTAAAGGGGATAGCGGCCCTTTTTGCCAAAATCAATTCAAGTCAATTATGTCTGGCGACTATAATGGAGAATAGCGTAACGGGGTCAGAGCCCTTTTCTGTTACACAGGAAATCATCGAGCATCCAGAACGGTTTCCCAATATGGCGAAGAACGTTGACGGCTCTGGTAATAAATAAGCGTAACAAAACTTGAAAAATTAAAGGAGGGGTGGTGATAAATGAGAATCAATACCATAATAAATTGCCACCTGACCCTTTAATTGTTAATTCAGAAAAGAAGCGACTATGGATAGTAGACGAAAGACTGCGCAATCATCGCATTGGTATAAGAAAATCGCGGCAATTTTTATGTCCACGTTTGCCCTAGCTGGTTGCGTAACAACTGGCGGAGGAAACGGTTGGCCTGTTGAAACCTACCCCAACGCATGCGGTTCGACCATGATTCCATTCGAACCAATATGTCTTTCGTCGGCGGATTATTATGGTGGCTTCAAATACGGTGACCAGCTTTCGGCCTGTCGACAAAGCATGTCTTATTACATTAATGCTCTTGATGAGTATTATCGATGCTCAGATGAAAAGCTGAAGGGCATATTTAATGAGCTACTAAAAAAGGTATCTGCCACTTACAGTTGTTACGTTGAATACTTCCAGCAGCACGAGGAAGGTGACCCTAGTGTTAAATGTCCGCCTGTTGATGTGCCGCGTTTTTACGCATCACATGAAGCTGGCGGAGTCGCAATCGATCTTGGCGTACCCCGCTGTATAGTTAAAAGTAACAAATACAATTTTTCGCCAAAGAATAGATATCAACTAGACGATTGCCATGAGCAGGTAGAAGTGTTTATGGGAAAAGGCATTCTTTCATCCAGCTACAATGCTACTTCAGCACAAGAGCAGTACGATACTTACTTGAGAAATATGCGGCGGGTTCTTGATCAAAAAGCTAATTATGTTGTTTCAAAATTTAACTGTATAGCTGAAAAAAGAAAATACTGTATTTAATCATAACAAATATAGTGTATGGTCACTATGGGTAGAATAATGAAAATTGATGAGGCTGTATACACACATGAATACCTGTGGAGATCGTCTACTTATCTCCTCAAAAATACTGTGAATTCAGAAACGGATTATCGCCAACTAATCCCATCGCTGTTATTGGCCTTTCTTGCCTATGAAGCATTTATCAATTTTCTAGGGCACGTGCTTTATCCAGAACTGTGGAAAGATGAGAAGAAAAACTTTAAGGGAAAAGGCCTCGAAGGAAAAGTTGAAGCAATTGTTCAACGTCTACCAAATGCCTTTACATGGAAAAAGGGGGAACAGCCTTATCAGGCTATTAAAACACTAGAAGAGTTCAGAGATATGGTGTCTCATGGAAAGGTTGTGACCAATAAATATGCTTCAAAGCAAAAAGAAGATGGCGCTCATTTTTGTTTTCAACATGATTGGGATAAATTCTTGACAATCTCTGCCATAAAATCGAATCGTGAAAATATTTCGAAATTTGTCAATGAGTTACTTGTGGCTGCCCGCAGTGTATCAGACGAGCCACATTTGGTTTTCGAAGCTTTTGAAGGTAGTCTTGCACATGGTGAGGGAATGTCTATAAACGGCTAACAAGGCTTTAAACTCAAGCATTATACCGTGTCAGACTGCTTTTCAGCTCGTTTTTCCACATCATTCACCAGAGTACTTCATAGCTATTGCCAAACGTAACGGGGGGCAGAGCCCTTTTCTTCGATAAAAAGTCAAAGACCCCTTGTTTTTGATTAGCGTCCATTTGCGTTTATTCGCGTTTTCTTTTTAAGCCGACTGATCCACCAGGCCTGTGGTTGTGAATTACTACAAGATAGATGCGCGACTGGTCCCAGGTAGCAGGGGCCTGGGTGCGCCCAAATAAAAAGCCCCACCCCGGGGGGTGAGGCTTTTTGTGCGGTTTGAATATAAACCTGAATGTGGTTGTTTAACTTACTCGGCGCCACCGCACTTGGGTTCTGCAGACTTCGATTTCTGGCTGCCACCGCACTTACCTTCGCCGCATTTGCCTTTCATCTCGGCGCCACATTTGCCTTCACCGCACTTGCCTTTCTTGTCGTCATCGCATTTACGGTCTTTCTTGCCTTCACCGCATTTGCCTTCGCCACATTTACCTTCCTTGTGGTTATCGGCCAGCTGCATGTCAACCGAATTGCTTATGCCGAACGGGTTCTCGGCAGCACTTGCCATGGGGCTAAAGGCGATGACAAATAAAAAGCTCAGCGCGGTAATAATGGATTTATTGGACAGTGTTTTCATCTTGTTATACCTTTGGTTGTTGGTCCGAGTGTTAATTAGACACGACGAGTCTAGCTTGAAGTATTCGTTGCTTACAAGGCATTAGTGCGCGGGATCGGTGACAAGTTCACATTAATTCCAGCGGCGTCCACAGACGGGCGGCTGCTATGCTGAAACCTATGACAACAGTTGCTGCAGGCATTGCAGATAGGCGGCTTCATCGGGCGGTTGCTGCTGGCGTTGTGCAAGCCACATGGCTTCCGCCAGGCAGTCGATCATGCGGTGTTCCGCCGCGTGGGGGTCGCCAGTCTGCGCGAGTAATTGCTGGTGGATCTGGCGGATACCGGCCGGTCGGTCGGTACTGAGCTGCTCGCGCAGGCCCAGGTGCAGTCCCATGTGCAGAAACGGGTTGGTATCGCCGTTTTCCGGCAGGTAGTCCTTTTCCAGCTGGTTAATATCGCGGTGGTATTCCGGGTGTTCTTTTATCACCGCGGCAATCTGCGCTTCCAGCGGGCTCAGTGCCTGCTGTTGCTGGAACTTGTCCCAGGCAGTTTTATACATCTGCCGTAGCTGGTTGCGGTCGTTACCAAACATTGCCTGCCTGCTGTGTTGTAGGCTGCGTACTCATTCGACATTCTTCTGTTTATATTCACACAGGTCTTCAATAATACAGGAACCGCAACGGGGTGTGCGGGCGATGCAGGTATATCGGCCATGCAGAATCAGCCAGTGGTGTGCATTGAGCATGAATTCAGCGGGAATAAATTTCAGCAGTTTTTTTTCCACTTCCAGCACGGTCTTGCCGGGGGCGATGCGGGTGCGGTTGGCGACACGGAAGATGTGGGTATCCACCGCCATGGTGGGGTGGCTAAAGGCGGTATTGCGAATCACATTGGCGGTTTTGCGGCCCACGCCGGGCAGTGACTCCAGTGCTTTCTGATCATCCGGTACCTGTGAGCCGTATTGCTCCACAAGTATTTTGCAGGTTTTGATTATATTGCTGGCCTTGCTGTTATACAGGCCAATGGTCTTTATATATTGCTTGAGGCCGTCTTCCCCCAGCGCCAGAATCTGTGCCGGGGTATTGGCCACCGGAAACAGTTTTCGGGTGGCCTTGTTGACCCCTTTGTCGGTTGACTGTGCCGACAGGGCAACCGCCACCAGCAGTTCGAAATCGCTGCTGTATTCCAGTTCGGTGGTGGGTTCCGGGTCTGCCTCGCGCAGGCGTGAGAAAATTTCGCTGCGTTTCTGTTTGTTCATCGGTTACTGGAATATGCCTAACTGGTCGCCGCAACCGCGTCGCTGTCCGCAAGCGGGCTGGCCTGTGCTTTTTTGGCGCGGCGGTCGATAAGGTTTTTCAGCGCAATAATCAGCCCCATGCCGATAAAGGCCCCCGGCGGGAGTATGGCCAGCAGAAAGCCGGAGTAGTCATTCACCAGGTGCAGGGTCCAGTCGCGGGCCAGTTCGCCGAACATCAGGTGTGCATTGCTTAGCAGGGTGCCATAACCCAGCGCTTCACGCATCGCCCCCAGGGTCACCAGCACCAGCATAAAGCCCAGCCCCATCATAAAGCCGTCGAGCATGGAGGGCAGCAGGCTGTTCTTCGAGGCATAGGCTTCGGCGCGTGCCAGAATGCCGCAGTTGGTGACAATCAGCGGGATAAAAATACCCAGCACGATATACAGCTCGTACAGCCAGGCATTCATTGCCAGTTCGATGGCGGTGACCACCGAGGCGATAATCAGTACAAACACCGGCACCCGTACTTCGGGGCGCACCCAGTGGCGAATCAGTGAGACCACCCCATTGGATGCCACCAGGGTGAGCATGGTGGCCAGACCCAGCCCCAGTCCATTGATGACCGTGCCGGTGACTGCCAGCAGCGGGCACAGGCCAAGCAGTTGCACCAGTGCAACATTGTTGTTCCACAGGCCGTTCTTGCTGATTTCATTGTAGTTACGATCACTCATGTTCGCTGTGCTCGTGCTCTTTGTCAGTGGATTCCTGCTCTGCCTCGGCCGCTTCATGCTGCTGTTTGCGGTAGGCGGCGATTAGTTCGTCCCTGTGCCGTTCAAAGTATACCAGAGTCAACTGCACCGCCTGTACCACCGCGCGTGGGGTTATGGTGGCGCCGGTAAACTGGTCGAAGCTGCCGCCATCGCGTTTTACCTTCCATTTCGAGGGTGCGGGGTTGTCGAGGGACTTGCCTGTAAAACCAAGAATCCAGTCGTTGCGTTCCGCTTCGATGGCATCCCCCAGCCCCGGCGTTTCGCGGTGCTTGACCACGCGTACACCGATAATGCGGCCATTAATATCTATGCCCACCAGCATGTGGATTTCACCACTGTAACCGCGCGGCGCGATCACCGGAAAAATCATCGCACTGATTTCATCCTGTTGGGTGGCAATATAAACCCTACTCGGTTGCTGGTGACCGAGGCGATCATCGGCGGGAATTTCCACGGTGCTTTGCAGCAGGTTATTGTCATGCTGATCGGCGGGCAGAATCTGTTGCAGTTTGCGCAGCAGTGCCTGGCGTTCATTCTGTGCGATCTTCTCTGCGGTGGTGTCATGGGTAATGCCCACCAGCGCGGTGCCGATGACCGCGAACAGGCCGAGGATCAGGCCGCTGGCAATAATGTAGCGTTTAGTGCTCATCCTCATCTCCCTTATGGTGATGAGGAAACTCGTTCCAGCGATGGCCGAATGCCCGCGGCATGGTGTAGTAATCCAGCAGTGGCACCGCCATATTCATCAGTAGAATGGCGAAGGCAATGCCGTCGGGGTAACCGCCCCAGGTACGGATAATATAAATAAAACTGCCGATGCCCAGACCATACAGCCAGCGCCCCTTGCGGGTGGTGGCGGCGGTGACCGGGTCGGTGGCAATAAAGAAGGCACCCAGCATAATGCCGCCGCTCAGCAGGTGAAAAGTGGGCGGGGTGAAGGAGGCGTAGTCATAGAGTGCAAACACATTGGAGAACACTAACAGCGCCAGAATCACCCCGGCGGGTATGCGCCAGTCGATAATGCGCTTGAAGCAGAGATACAGGCCACTGGCCAGAAACAGCCCATTCACCCATTCCCAGCCAAAGCCGCCCATGGCACCGAACATCGGCCCGTAGACCGCGTGGCTCTCAATTTCACTGATGCTCAGCTCCAGCCCCAGCTGGGTTTTTACCGTATCCAGCGGGGTGGCCATGGTGATTGCATCCCAGGTGTAATTCAGCGGCAGCTCGCCGGTGAAAATCACCCGCAGGGTCTCGCTGAAACTCAGCAGCACATGACCTTCCACCAGCGGTGGTACCCACTGGGTCATTTCCCTGGGGAAAGAAATCAGCACCACCACATAACCCACCATGGCGGGATTAAACGGGTTAAAGCCGAGACCGCCGTAGAGGTGCTTGGCGACAATAATTGCAAACGCGGTGGCAATCAGGGTGAGCCACCAGGGCGCGAGCTGGGGCAGGGCAATCGCCAGCAGGCTGGCGGTGAGCAGGGCACTGCCGTCGAACAGGTAGGGTTTGAGCGGGCGTTTACGCAGCCACAGCATCAGTGCTTCGCAGCTCAGTGCCACCACGCTGGCCAGCAGGATATTGATCAGCACGCCCCAGCCGAAAAATACAATCATCGCAATGGTGCCCGGCACCATCGCCAGCAGCACTTTAAACATCACCGACTGAACACTGCCGGGCAGTGTGGTATGGGGTGAGGTGGCGGTTTTAAATTGCATGGGTTGTCCTGAAATTACTGCTCATCGTTGGAGTCGGTTTGTTGTGCGGCTTTCTTTTGCTGCACCCGTTTCATCGCTGCTTCAATCGCGGCTTTTTTCGGGTCGGCAGGGGCGCTGTCACCCTGCTCAGCTTCCTGCTGTTTTTTCTTTTCCAGCATTTCCTTTTTCTTGCGCAGTTTTTCCTCGCGCTCTTTCTTTTCCCGTTCCAGGCGCTGCTGGCGGAAATCGTGGCGGATGCGCGCATGATCCGACTTCTGCCGATCCCGTTCCTGGTTCCAGATTTCGGTTTTGGCAAAACGGAAATACTGTACCAGTGGAATCTGGCTGGGGCAGACGTAACTGCAGCAGCCGCATTCGATGCAGTCGAATAAATGGTAGTCCTGTACCAGGTCAAAGTTTTTCGAGCTGGCGTGCCAGTACATCTGCTGTGGCAGCAGTTGTGCCGGGCAGGCCTCGGCGCAGGCGCTGCAGCGAATACAGGGCATGGTGGTCGGCAGCTGTTCGGCGCTGTTTTCCACCAGCAGGCAGTTGCAGCCCTTGGTTACCGGTAACTCATCGGTGCGCAGGCTGAAGCCCATCATCGGCCCGCCCATAATCAGCCTGGCGGCATCTTTATGGTAGCCGCCGCACTGTGCAATCAGCTCCGCCATGGGGGTGCCGATCAGCACCTGCAGGTTCTGTGGTTGTGCCACCCCCTCGCCGGTGACCGTAACAATGCGTGAAATCAGCGGTTCACCCAGGTAGATGGCGCGGTGTACCGCCACCGCAGTGGCCACATTCTGCACCAGTATGCCGATGTCCGAGGGCAGGCCGTCGCTGGGCACTTCGCGGTTGGTGAGCACCTTGATCAGCTGTTTTTCGCCGCCGGTGGGGTAGAGGGTGGGAATGGCAACCACCTCGATGGTGCTTAAGCCCTCTGCCTTTATCTGCGCCTCGACTGCGGCAATGGCTTCCGGCTTGTTATCTTCAATTGCAATCTGGCAGTGCCGGGCCGAGACCATATACTGAATCAGCTGGCAGCCGGAAATCAGCTGGTCGGCCTGTTCCCGCATCAGCATGTCATCGCAGCTGATATAGGGCTCACACTCGGCGCCGTTGATGACCAGGGTATCAATTTTTGCCCGGGGGCCGGGGTTCACTTTTACCGCAGTGGGAAAGGTCGCGCCCCCCAGGCCGACGATACCCGCCTGGCGAATCAGCTGGCGCAGTTCGGTGGGGGATTTTGCCCTGGGGTGCTGCAATGGTGCCAGCTCGATCCACTGGTCCTCGCCATCCGTCTCAATCACCACACACAGTGCACTCAGACCCGAGGGGTGTGGAATTGGCCGTTCTTCTATGGCGCTGATGGTGCCGGAAGTGGGCGCGTGGATGGCGGCGCTGACGTATTCATCGGCCTGGCTCAGCATCTGTCCCTTGAGTACCCGTTCACCAACCTCAACCAGCAGCTTGCCCGGCTCGCCGATGTGCTGCTGTACCGGCACCACCAGTTGGGCCGGCAGTGTTGCCCGGGCAACCGGGCTGCCGGTTGACATGGCCTTGTGCCCCGGCAGCTTGAGGCCGCCGTGAAAGTGCCAGAGATGGTGTGACGTATTTGACATAAGCTTTGCGTGTTCGGCCTCAGGCTCTGGGTGCGGTGTCGCGCTGTTCCGGCAGGGGCCAGCGCCAGGTGTCCGGTTCAACCTTCACCGGCTTGATATGGATGCAGTCCACCGGGCAGGGTGGAATGCACAGATCGCAGCCGGTGCACTCGTCTTCAATAATGGTGTGCATCTGCTTGGCCGCCCCCAGAATGGCATCCACCGGGCAGGCCTGGATACACAGCGTACAGCCGATGCAGGTGTTCTCGTCGATAAACACCACGGTTTTTTCCGGCATGTCCGCATGTTCATCATCCAGCGGCATCGGCTCCATGCCGAGCAGTTCCGCCAGTGCCAGCATGGTGGCCTCGCCACCGGGGGGGCACTGGTTGATATTGGCTTCACCGGCGGCAATTGCCTCGGCATAGGGGCGGCAGCCGGGGTAGGTACACTGGCCACACTGGGTCTGTGGCAGCAGCGCGTCGATCTTGTCCACCACCGGGTCGCCTTCCACATGGAATTTTACCGAGGCGAAACCCAGCAGCAGGCCAAACAGGGCGGCGATGACGGCAACGGTAACGACTGCAATAACAAGTGACATAAGGCGCTAGTGTACCAGTCCGATAAAGCCCATAAAGGCAAGCGACATAATGCCGGCGGTAATCATTGCAATAGAGGTGCCCTGAAACACTTCAGGCACATCCGCCACGGCGATGCGCTCACGGATGCCGGAGAACAGAATCAGTACCATGGAAAAGCCCAGCGCTGCGCCAAAACCGTAGAAGGCGGACTGCAGGAAATTATGCTGTTCCTGGGTGTTCAGCAGCGCCACCCCGAGTACCGCGCAGTTGGTGGTAATCAGCGGAAGAAAGATGCCCAGCACGTTGTACAGCAGCGGGCTGGTTTTGTGCACCACCATTTCGGTGAACTGCACCACCACCGCAATCACAAGAATAAACATAATGGTGCGCAGGTAGGCGATATCCAGTGGAATCAGGATAAATTCGTTGACCAGGTAGCTACAAATAGCGGACAGGGTGAGGACAAAAGTGGTGGCCAGCGCCATGCCCATGGCGGTTTCCAGCTTGCGCGAGACACCCATAAACGGGCACAGGCCAAGGAATTTCACCAAAACGAAATTATTGACCCAGATGGTGCTGATTAAAATAAGCGCGTATTCAGTCATTTGTCCGGCTCTGGAATATGGGTTGCAAGTAGTTGCGTGGGCGGTCAATTCTACCTTAAACCGCCCGTTTTCGCGTCAGTTTCATACCTGGATATTCTAAATATCGTGAAATTCTTATATAGAGCAATTAGCGACAAACCGCAATTTCCCTTGTCAGGGTACCTCTGAATAATGCTGACATATCTCTGGCTTACAGGTGTGTTCGCAATCAAGGCAGTGTTTTGAAAGCATGCTGAAGCCTGGTGAAAAACGCTAACGCAGAGTGCGGGCACACCTGTAAGCCCCGTAGGGCGAGCCCTGAAGCCCACATCTACGGTGTGGCCTACATGGATGTAGGTCAGGGGCGTGAGCAGGAGCGGAAGCTTTGTGCTTCTTGCGAAGGACCTGGCCATTCACTGCGAAGCACGCCTTGTAGCTGCACGCTTCAGGTCTCGCAGAGACATATCAGCATTGTTCAGAGGTGCCCAGGTGCTTTTATTGCTGTCAGCGGATAGAAGGTATTGATCTACCCTGTAAAATTTGAGTTAATAAACACTTCTTTTTCCCGCTCGTATGATGCGCTTGTGGCAAAGCCATCATTTTCCTCAAGGAAACGATTTGTCGGGTCAAACATTTTAAGCATAGCGTGGAAGCCGTCATGTACGGGGCCGGCAAATTTGCCGGCTTTTTTTATGCCTGTTCATAAAAAAACACACCCGTCCGCTAATCAAACTCCACCAACCCCTTGAGTACCATATCGGTAAAACTCACCATGCCGATAATGTGCTCGTTTTCAATTACCGGTACCCGTGCCAGGCCGAACTGTTCAAATAAACGCGCACAGTAGCGGATGTCCATATCGGCTTTTACTGAAATCACCGGCTTGCTCATAATCTCGTAGATATTTACCCGGTGTGGCGAGCGGTCTTTGGCAAGAACCTGCTTGGCAATATCCGACAGCACCACTATGCCATATTCGTCATTGTCATTGCGCTTCTGCACAATCAGTGCCTTGGTTTCCACATAGCGCATCTTGTTCAGTGCTTCCATTACCGTCATCTTGCCATCGACTATGTCAACCCGGGTTTTCATTACATCTCGGACGCGAATGGTTTTTTTATTTCTCACAGTTCATCCTCCATTACCGATACCAGCTGTTCTACCTGATGTGCCACACCGACCGCATCTTCCACATCAATCTGAATTGCGATGCCGGTGCCCGGGCCATCGTCAAACTGGCCAATTTCGCTGATGGTTTCCAGAATATGGCGGCTCAGGTGTTCTTCAACCAGAAACAGCAACACATCCCGTTGTGTTTCCAGTGACAGGCCAAAAAAGGTTTTGCTTTTATTGATGCCTTCACCCCGTGCGTGACTGATAATGGTGGCGCCGGTGGCACCGGCTTCCCGTGCCGACTGCATCACGCTGTCGGTGATCGAGTCCTCGACGAAAGCAATAATTAATTTAAAGTGCATACTGTGTCCCTCTGGTTGGAGTTAATGCCGGGCACGAAATGCCGCCAGTTGTGCATAGGCCATTACGGTGATCATGGGAAATAAACTGGCAAAGGCGATCAGGCCAAAGCCGTCGATTAATGCATTGCGTCCCGGCACCGATTCCGCCAGCCCCAGCCCCAGTGCCGTGACCAGTGGCACGGTGACGGTGGAGGTGGTAACCCCACCGGAATCATAGGCCAGGGGTACAATCATGCGCGGCGCAAAGAAGGTCTGTAGCACCACAATCAGGTAACCGCTGATAATAAAATAGTGCAGCGGCAGGCCGGTGATAATGCGGTAACTGCCCAGTGAAATACCCAGTGCCACGCCCAGCGCCACCGCAGTGCGTAAGCCCTGCACACTGATGGTGCCGGCAGACACCTGGTTGGCCTTGATCGCCACCGCAATCAAGGCCGGTTCGGCCACGGTGGTGCTGAAGCCGATGGCAAAGGCGAATAGATACACCCAGTAATAATCCTGCCAGTGCAGGCTGCGCAGTGCCTGTTCACTGCTGAGAATAAACGCCGGGCTGGTTAACTGTTCCGCCATAATGCGGCCCAGCGGAAACAGTGCTTTTTCCAGACCAAGTAAAAACAGTGACAGGCCAATCACTACATACACAAAACCCACCAGTACGCGTTGGAGATTGGCAATTCGGCGGCGAATAACCAGCAGCTGAAAAAAGAAAATAATCAGTACAATGGGCAGCACATCATACACGGTGAGATACAGGCTGTGGGTGATCTCCGATAGCAGTTCCATTACACCAGCATCCCGAAGCCCATAACAAAAATAATCGGTGTTAAGGAGGCAAAGGCAATCAGCCCGAAACCGTCAACCAGTGGACTGCGGCCTTCAATGGAGGAGGCAAGCCCCACGCCCAGGGCAGTCACCAGTGGCACGGTAATGGTGGAGGTGGTGACCCCGCCCGAGTCATAGGCGATGCCAATAATTTCCTCGGGTGCAACGGCGGTCATTGCCACGACCAGCAGATAGCCGCCCATGATCATGTAGTGTATCGACCAGCCGCGCAGAATGCGCAACACGCCGATGACAATCGCCAGGCCGACTGAAACTGCTACGGTGTAACGTAAGCTGGTTGCATAGCTGTGGCGGGCATCGGTACTTTGTTCAATGAAGCCGGCAGTGGCAGCCACGGTGGCGGCTTCCTTGCTCACTGCAATCAGTGCCGGTTCGGCCACGGTAGTGCCAAAGCCAAGTGCAAAGGCAAACAGCAATAACCAGCCAACACTGCCCTTGCGGGCAAAGGCATGTGCCATGCTGTCGCCAATGGGAAACAGGCTCATATTCAGGCCGTAGATAAAAAAGGTAAGGCCGAGCACCACAAAAAAAGTACCCAGCAGAATATCGATAAAGTCGGGAATTGGTTGCTGCAATACAAACAGTTGAAAAAAGGCAATCACCAGAATAATCGGCAGCAGATCACGCAGGCTGTCGCCCATTGATTTTAACAGTGCAAAAAATGCCTGGTTCAAATAACACCTCTGAAATAAACAAATACCGCTTTGTGCACCATGTAATTGAATTTAGCCGCTAGCAAATGCTCGGCAGGCCCGATGATTTTTAAATCGGCTTAAGGCTTCTGCGCACGGCAGATATCCGGCCTTAATTCCATGGGCAGGCTGCCCTTGAGGCAGTTCCACACTACGTGACCTTTTAGTGTATTGGGGGTAAATATCAGGGTATGTTCTGTGCCGCCGCCTGCACTGGCGCGCAGGGTGACGGTGATCAACGCATTGTCACTGATCTCGATGGATTTGATTGAGCGATTACTGATATTTTTTTCCAGCCCTGCATCGATATTCTGGTTGGGCCAGAAATTGGTGCGGTTGATAAACTCGGTGACCTGGTTGCGTGTGGCAAATGCCAGTTCAAGGTCATTGCTTATCTGACGGCGTTGTTCAAACTGCTGGTAATAGGGCAGGGCAAGAAAGCCTGCCGCCAGTAGAATAATGATCAGCGCCACGGCCTTGATGCTTCTAGAGCGATTGACAGATGACATTTGTGCCAGTGGGTCATAACCACAGTGCACACATATTGAATCAGCGCTGGCGCGAATGGTGCCACAGTCGGGACAGAAATTTTCCGGTTTGATCTCATCGAGTATTTTATTGTTACCGTTTTTATCGCGGCTGCTTTCTATCGGTTGCATCGACAGGTCCAGTTTGCTTTGCTGCTGGCCGAGTAAGTCTGCGCCGGGTCGAGTCGGGTCACCCAGCGGAATACCGGCGGACCGGGTTTTTATTTCCTCAATTTCCGGCAGTGCAGTGTCTTCCTCGTCGGCTTCTTCTTCAATGCGGCAGTCGGCCCCGGCCTGGGCGATTGCGCGATGGTATTTTTCTGCGGTCTGTCTGTCGATCTTCTGTTTGATCACAAACTGGTCTTTCTGCAAAATGCCGCGGGCTTTTTCTTCTGATATTTTGAACAGTTTGCTCAGGTTTGTGACCAGGCTGCTTGTCTGTTCTGCATCCAGTGCCGGTTTATTGATAATGATGACGCTGTAGCGTTTGTTATTCATTATTGATTTTTCCATAGACGGCACTCGCCCTGAATGGGCATGCCGTTGTCGACTATTTTTATTATTAGATAACAGTGTTGCCCAGAGATGGGCAAAAGACAAGTAGACAGCGCACGCGGGTTCGAATGAAGCAGGCGGCCGGGTGGTGTTTCAGCCGCAGAGATGGACGCGTGCTGCAATAGAACCCGGCATTGTTAGTGCCGGGTGCTGTTGGTTACAGCGCTTTAAAGCCGATGTCCCTGCGGTAATACATATTGTCCCAGCTGATCTTGCTGACCAGCGAATAGGCGGTCTGCTGTGCTTCTGCCAGGGTGTAACCCATGCCGCAGGCGCAGAGTACGCGACCACCCATGGTCACCACCTTGCCGTCCTGGATTGCAGTACCGGCATGGAATACCTTGCTGTTTTCATTCTCGCTGCCGATCAGTCCGCTGATTTCATCGCCCTTGTGGTAGCTGTCAGGGTAACCGCCGGCGGCGAGCACCACGCCCAGTGCAAAACGCGGATCCCACTGGATGCTCTTTTCGTCCAGCGTCTGTTGCGTTGCGGCCAGGCACAGCTCAACCAGGTCGGATTTAAGCCGCATCATAATCGGCTGGGTTTCCGGGTCGCCAAAGCGCACATTGTATTCCAGTACCTTGGCCTGGCCGCTGCCATCGATCATCAGGCCAGCGTATAAAAAGCCGCTAAACGGGGTGCCTTCTTTGGCCATGCCATCCACCGTGGGGCGAATTACTTCATCAATCACCCGCTGGTGAATCTCGTCGGTGACCACTGGTGCCGGTGAATAGGCGCCCATGCCGCCGGTGTTGGGCCCCTTGTCGCCATCATCCCGCGCCTTGTGATCCTGCGAGGTGGCCATGGGCAGAATATTTTTGCCATCCACCATGCAGATAAAGCTGGCTTCCTCGCCCTGCAGAAATTCTTCAATCACCACCCGAGCGCCCGCATCACCGAAGCTATTGCCTGAGAGCATGTCCTTCACAGCCGCAATGGCTTCATCTTCGGTCTGTGCCAGAATCACGCCCTTGCCTGCGGCCAGGCCATCGGCCTTGATCACAATCGGTGCGCCCTGCTGTTTGATATAGGTAATGGCTTCAGCTTCGTCTGTGAAGTTGCCGTAGGCGGCGGTGGGAATCTTGTGCCGTGCGAGGAAATCCTTGGTAAAGGCCTTGGAGCCTTCCAGTTGTGCTGCGCCACGGCTGGGGCCGAAGATTTTCAGACCGGCTGCCTGAAATTCATCCACTATGCCTTTTACCAGCGGTGCTTCCGGGCCGACGATGGTGAGGCCAATCTCATTCTGCAGTGCAAAGGCGCGCAGCGCGTCTATGTCCTCGGCGCTGATATCGACATTGTGCAGATTATCCTCCAGCGCGGTGCCGGCATTGCCCGGTGCAACATAGACCGTGTCGGCCAGTTCTGATTTGGCGGCCTTCCAGGCCAGTGCATGTTCGCGGCCACCGCCGCCGATAATTAATATATTCATCCGGGCTTCCTGTCGAGTTGTGTGGCTGGTTTAGTGACGGAAATGGCGCATGCTGGTAAATACCATCGCCATGCCGTGTTCATTGGCTGCGGCAATCACCTCGTCGTCGCGCATTGAGCCGCCGGGCTGGATTACCGCAGTGATACCCGCTTCGTGGGCTGCATCTATGCCGTCACGGAAGGGGAAGAAGGCATCGGAAGCCATCACCGAGCCGGCCACCTGCAGGTTTTCATCGGTGGCCTTAATGCCGGCGATTTTCGCCGAGTAGACGCGGCTCATCTGGCCGGCACCCACGCCGATGGTCATGCGGTTCTTTACATAGACAATAGCATTGGATTTAACAAATTTGGCCACTTTCCATGCAAACAGCAGGTCGCGCATCTCGTCCTCGCTGGGCACTTTTTCCGTAACCACCTGCAGGTCGTTGATATCGACCATGCCCAGATCACGATCCTGTACCAGTAAACCGCCATTAATGCGTTTAAAGTCAAGGCCGGGCACCGCCTCGCCCCATTCTCCACAGGCCAGTACGCGTACATTTTTCTTTTCGGCCAGTACCGCACTGGCGGCATCGCTGACCGAGGGTGCGATAATCACTTCGACAAACTGGCGCTTGATAATTTCCGCCGCCACATCTTCTTCCAGTGGACGGTTAAAGGCAATAATGCCGCCGAAGGCCGAAGTCGGGTCGGTTTTATAAGCGGCGTCATAGGCGCCCATCAGGTCAGCGGCCACGGCCACACCGCAGGGGTTGGCATGCTTGACGATCACACAGGCGGGTTCGGCGAAGGACTTGACGCATTCCAGTGCCGCGTCGGTATCCGCCACATTGTTATAGGACAGCTCCTTGCCCTGTAGCTGCTTCGCGCCGGCCACCGAGACTTCCGCAGGGCTGGCTTCCTTGTAGAAGGCCGCCTGCTGGTGGGGGTTTTCACCGTAGCGCATGTCCTGTACTTTCTCGAACTGCATATTGAAGGTGCGCGGGAAGCTGGCCTGGCTGCCATCGGTATTGATTTTGCCCAGGTAGTTGGCAATTGCGCCATCGTAGGCGGCGGTGTGTTCAAAGGCTTTTACCGCCAGATCAAAGCGGGTGTCGCGGCTGATGCCGCCGGACTGGATTTCGCTGATTACCCGCGGGTAGTCGACGGGATCAACCACAATGCTCACATATTCATGGTTCTTGGCGGTGGCGCGCACCATGGTGGGGCCGCCGATATCGATATTTTCGATCGCGTCATCCAGTGTGCAGTCGGCTTTGGCGATGGTGGCTTCGAAGGGGTAGAGATTCACCACCACCAGGTCAATGGGATCTATGCCATTGAGGCGCATCACTTCATCATCAATGCCGCGACGCCCCAGGATGCCGCCGTGGATTTTTGGGTGCAGGGTTTTGACCCGGCCGTCCATCATTTCCGGAAAGCCGGTGTGGGCGGAGACTTCAGTGACCGGTAGATTGTTTTCGGTGAGTAATTTAGCGGTGCCGCCGGTTGACAGAATCTCGACCCCTGCATCAACCAGGGCCTTACCCAGTTCCAGTATGCCGGTTTTGTCGGAAACACTAATAAGGGCCCGTTGTACTGGGCGGGTGCTGTCATTACTCATAGGGTCGCAATCCACGGTCTGATAAACAAGGCTGCGAATTATAAACCAATTGGGGGTTAGTCAGAAACTAAAACAGGTAATCGCCGGCATAATGCGCTTTATTCGCGCACGATTATCTGGTGCTTTGTTTACGCGGTGGTGTTATCCGCTGTGATCTGATTTCTGGCCGGCTGTTGCCCTGCTGTTACAGGTGTTGCGGTCGGGTTGTGGTTGTTGAGCTGGGTGATGTTCTTGCATGCTTCACGCCCGAACGGGTCGGGCTGTTTACTCTGCGCGCAGCTTCAGATGAGACCGTAGATTTTCAGCTTCTTGCGCAGGGTACCGCGATTAATACCCAGGTGTTCTGCCGCTTTAGACTGGTTGCCATCCACATGGCTGAGTACCATTTCCAGCAGCGGCGCTTCAACCTGTTGCATCACCAGGTCGTAAATATTACCGGGATTTTCATCCCCCAGATCATTCAGTAGCTGGCTGAGTGAATTGCGAATAATGTTGTTTAAGCCATTGCCCTGGGTGTCGTTGTTGTCTGTGACTGGGGTTTCGTTCTGGTGGTTTTTTAAATTTATGACATTGCTATTATTCATGCTGCAATTCGCCTGTTTATCGTTTTTGATTTTAAAAAATTTATAACTTCTGCAAGCTGAAGCGGTGCATCTTCAATGCGGTTTATATGTTGTTGAAACTGCTTCAGTTGTTGCGGATCGTCCAGCCGGTGACTTTTGCAATACCAGCCGATGTGTTTACGTGCAATACGCACGCCGCGTTGTTCCCCGTAAAACGCGTAAAGGTTAGTCAGGTGATTCTGTAAAATCATACTGACTTCCTGCTGGCTCGGGGGCGCCAGCATTTCACCTGTTTGCAGGTAATGATTGATCTCGCGAAAAATCCACGGTTTGCCCTGTGCCGCGCGACCAATCATTACAGCGTCTGCACCGGTGTAGCGCAGCACCTGCTGTGCTTTTTCTGCAGAACTAATGTCACCATTAGCCACCAGCGGTATGCTAATGTGCTGTCTGACTTCAGCGATGGTGTCGTATTCTGCAACGCCCTGGTAGGCGTCTGTACGGGTGCGGCCGTGCATGCTGAGCATCTGTATGCCGCAATCTTCGGCAATGTGTGCAATGCTCAGCGCATTGCGATTGCTGTGGTCCCAGCCGGTGCGTATTTTTAACGTTACCGGGTTATCGACCGCAGACACCACAGCTTTAAGAATTTCTGCGACCCGTTTTTCATCTTTCATCAGCGCGGAGCCGGCGGCCACATTGCAAACTTTTTTGGCCGGGCAACCCATATTGATATCAATAATCTGTGCGCCATTGTCGACATTAAAACGCGCGGCGTCCGCCATCTTTGCCGGTTCGGTGCCGGCTATCTGTACGCTGATGGGTTCGGCTTCGCCGCTGTGATCCATGCGTAGTTGTGTTTTACGACTGTTGCGTAAATGCGGTTCGGAGGTCACCATTTCAGACACCACCAGTCCCGCGCCGAGGCTTCGACAGAGTTGTCTGAAAGGTCGGTCGGTGACACCTGCCATGGGGGCAAGAAATACCGGTGATGATAGTGTGTAAGGGCCGAGCTGCATTATCGTATCCGTCTTTCGGCTGCTTATTCTACTCACAAGCGCCGCTATAAAAAATACATTTATTTGTTTTTTTCGCAGAAAAAAAACTTGATTTTTTGCGCAGTTAAAAAAATCAGCCACTTGTGAGAATTAATTAAATTTTGCCTGAGTTATTGCGTACAAAAGCCGACGAAGTGCTGTTATTTGTCAGTCAGTTGACTTAGGGGACCTCTGAAAAACTCAGAGGTTCCGCGGTACAGGGATGTGCCGCCCCATGACTAAAATAACATGGCAATAACTGCTAAGTTATTGAAAATGAAAAACAAATTAAAATCGCATTTTAGTTTGTTTTTGCTCTGATCATTGTTCGTCTCATCCATGAGACTCACCCCTTCGGGGCTAACGCGATCATTCGTTCCAGACGAATGATTCATGGATGAATTATTCAGAGCTTCTTTAGAAGTAATGATGATTTTTTCCGACGAACGCACTGAAATTGTGCGCAATTAAATAGCTTGCGGGGGTAGCGTGAAGTTTAATAGTGCATCAATCAGCGAGTGAATGAATCAGGATGGTCGCTGGCCGCTACCTGCGCTCTTGCTGGGGCACTCGCTTTGCTGGCAATGACCGGACAGCCCCGCCAGTTCCTTGAGTGCATCCAGCTGGTGAATATTCACATACTTGCGCTGGGTGGAGAGAATGCCTTCGCTCTGAAAACGGCTAAAGGTGCGGCTGATGGTTTCAATGGTTAAACCCAGGTAGTTGCCGATGTCCTTGCGTGACATGCTCAGGTTGAATTCGGTTTCGGAAAAATTGCGCTGCTTCAGGCGTGTTGACAGGTTCACCAGGAACGCCGCGAGTTTTTCCTCGGCGCTTTTCTGTGCCATTAACATCAGCAGTGTCTGGTCGTTGGAAATTTCCTTGCTCATAATACGAAACAGCTGATGGTGCAGTTCCGGTATCTTGCTGCTTAAACCTTCCAGTGTATTGAATGGAATTTCGCACAGGCTGGTGGTTTCCAGGGCAATCGCAGTGCAGGGGTGTTCGTTTTCGTGAATTGCATCCAGCCCCAGCAGTTCGCCGGGCAGGTAGAGGCCGGTAATCTGTTCATCACCCTGTTCGCTTTCGCTAAAGGTTTTGATCGAGCCACTGCGTACTGCATAAATCGAGTTGAAACGGTCGCCGCTGTTAAACAGGTGTTCGCCCTTCTGCAGGGGACGGCTGCGCTTGATAATGCTGTCCAGTTTGTCGATGTCGCCCATATTCAGCCCGAGGGGTAAGCACAGGTCGTGCAGGTTGCAGCTCTGGCAGGCGGTTTTCAGTGCGGAAAGCTTAATCGGTGCTGTGCTCATGGTCTCAATACAACGGTGGCGGTTTAAACAGGCATTTCAATGAGTGTATATGAATCACCCAGTAAAGGTAAGTGCTTTATTGTTTACCGCCACCCATGCACGGCGGAGACTGGGGTGCGGCACCTTTCTGCTGCCATTCCTGCGGGGTCATGGTGTGCAGCGCCAGTGCGTGTATGACGTCCAGCTCCTCGGCGAGGATTTTATTCACCAGGCGGTGCCGTGCCACCAGCAGTTTGCCGTCGAATTCAGCGGAGACCGCGACCACCTTGAAATGGGATTCCGAGCCGGGGGGCACATTGTGCATATGGCTCTCGTTGATCACCTCGAGATGCTCGGGGTGCAGGGCGGTTTGCAGCTTTTCAGTGATATCGTCTTCTATGCTCATGATTCTGTATTCAGCCGGGTTGTCAGTGCAGCTTCAATCATAGCAGAGATGGTTCAGGGAAAAAGCGCCGAATAGTGGGGAATTGTGAGGCCGGGCGTGCATTGCTGATTTTTATGTCGCGCATAAAAAAAGAGCCGGCCATCAACATGTGGTGACCTGCTCTTTACTCCCCCCCAGGAGATTCTCTGCACATCTGTGAATTCCAGCCTTGCGGCGACTCAAACAGATGGCTTGCAAAATCTGTATGGGTGGAGCTTAGTGAGCGATGTGGGTTTGTGTGTTGATCCATATCAATAAAAAGGCGCTTGAACGGGATTTGTCACAAATTTAGTGTGGTTTAATGATTTATGCAGATTATTCCGCTGGATTACAACTTGTCAGGCGCTGCCTGCCATTGCTCATCCCGGTACAGTTCCAGGCCACGGAAATGACGCTTGTAGTCCATTTTTCGGTGATTCCTGATCCAGTAGCCCAGATAGACATGGGGGCGCTGGTATAAACGCGCCAGCCAGATCTGCTGCAGCACGGCAAAGGTGCCCAGACTGCGGCTGGCCTCGTCTGGCTCGAAAAAGGTATAGACCGCAGACGGCCCCGCGCGCAGAAAGTCCACTACTGCCACTGCCAGCAGCTTGCCCTGCAGCCGCGATTCAATAAACAGCGTGCTTTGCCAGCTATTGAGCAGAAAGTTGCTGAAGTCTTCCGGCTGGGGGTTGGCCATGCTGCCGTCGTCATGGCGGGTATTGAGGTAGCGCTGGTAGAGCGCGAAATATTCCTCGCTGTAGCGTGCACTCACCAGCCGGGTGTGCAGATCCACATTGCGTTTCAGGCAGCGGCGCTGGTTGCGACTGGGGTGGAAGCGGGTGACATTGATGCGTGCCGGTACGCAGGCAGCGCAGCCCTGGCAATGGGGGCGGTAGACAAACTCACCGCTGCGGCGAAAGCCCTTACCAATGAGCAGGCTGTATAGTTCGGCGCTCATTGGCAGCTGCGGGTCGGGAATCAGGTTGGCGGATAGCCGGTCATCGTAATAGCTGCAAGGCTGCTCGCGGGTGATATACAGGCTGAGGTGTTGCTGACTCATTGCATTGGCTTCGTGAAGCTACACCAGCAGGCTGCTTTCGTTGCTGTGCTCTTCAATATATTCATTAATTTTAAACTGCAGGTAGAGCACCTGAAACAGGAAGGTCCAGATGCCATTGATCCAGAACAGGCTGCGTTCACCGGCCTGGGTCATTTTATGCAGTCGCTGGCGCAGGGTAAACACCCAGAACAGATTGAACAGGCTGTAGACAAGGCCACTGATACGGGCCAGTTGCTGGTAGTCTTCATTGTCCGGGTTATAGCCGCTGACAAAGGACAGAATCAGGTTGAGCATCAGTAGCCCCAGCACGGTGTGCACCAGTATCATCGGAATCGGTTTGTCGGTCACCCGGTTAATGATCTGTGTGCGGGTAAACAGCCAGTAGGTGTAATACAGCCCCAGGCTGATAATGCTCAGGCCGAGTGCTGCCCATACGGAAACCCGCGGCAGTGCCTGCAGCGCATGGCCCTGGCTGGTGGATGTGGAGCTGGCTGGATCTTGCTGGGATTGATCAGGGTCCGGGGGATACATTTTAAACGCGCCTTTGTGCTGCTGTTATCGGGGCTGGTTGCCATTATATACAATGCCTCGCGGTTAAGTCGCTGACTTCTATAGTGAATTGGTCAGCCACCGGAGGCGGGCATTCTCACATGATAAGGCACAGCCTGTATATCGGTGTTATAATTCGCGCCCTTTATGATAACCGGTTCTGGACGAGATATGAGTCGCGATACCCGCATACAACAGCTGCAGCAGGCCCTGACACAACGCATTCTTATACTGGATGGTGGCATGGGCACGATGATCCAGAGTTACAAGCTGGAAGAAGCAGATTTTCGCAGCGAGCGTTTTGCCGACTGGGTTTCGGATCTGAAAGGCAATAATGACCTGCTCAGTATCACCCAGCCGAAGATTATCCGTGACCTGCACCTGGCCTATTTAGAAGCGGGTGCCGATATTGTCGAGACCAATACCTTTAACAGCACCTCGATTGCCATGGCCGACTACGGCATGGAGGAGCTGGTGTATGAACTGAACTACGAAGGCGCGAAACTGGCCCGTGATGCCGCGGACTCCGTGGCCACTGCCGACAAACCGCGCTTTGTCGCCGGTGTTCTGGGCCCCACCAATCGCACCGCCTCGATCTCACCGGATGTGAATAATCCCGGTTACCGTAATGTCACTTTCGACCAGCTGGTGGAAGCCTACAGCGAAGCGATGCGGGGCCTGGTGGACGGCGGCTCCGATATTATCCTGGTGGAAACTATTTTCGATACGCTGAATGCCAAGGCGGCGCTGTTTGCCATCCAGCAGTATTTCGACGAGCAGGGTATGACCCTGCCGGTGATGATTTCCGGCACCATTACCGATGCCTCCGGGCGCACCCTGTCCGGGCAGACGGCCCAGGCCTTCTGGGCTTCGGTTAATCACATTAATCCCATCAGCTTCGGCTTCAACTGCGCGCTGGGGGCGAAAGAACTGCGCCAGTACGTGGAAGAAATGTCCGGCGTGGTCAGCTGCTATATCAATGCACACCCCAATGCGGGCCTGCCCAATGAGTTTGGTGAGTACGATGAGTCGCCGGAAGAAATGGCGGCGGAAATCCGCGAATGGGCCAGCTCCGGTTTCCTGAATATTATCGGTGGCTGTTGTGGCACCGCGCCGTCGCACATTAAGGCGATTGCCGATGCGGTGGCGGAATTCCCGCCGCGCAAAATTCCCGAGCTGCGGGTCGAGTGCCGCCTGAGTGGCCTGGAGCCTTTGAATATCAATGTAGACTCGCTGTTTGTTAATGTGGGCGAGCGCACCAATGTCACCGGCTCGGCTAAATTCAAGCGGCTGATCCTGGAAGAAGAATACGAGGCCGCACTGGATGTGGCCCGCGAGCAGGTGGAAAACGGCGCGCAGATTATCGACGTCAATATGGATGAAGGCATGCTCGATGGCGAAAAAGCCATGGTCACCTTCCTGAACCTGATTGCCTCGGAACCGGATATTTCCCGCGTGCCGGTAATGATCGACTCATCCAAGTGGCACATTATTGAAGCCGGGCTTAAATGCATTCAGGGCAAGGGCATAGTCAACTCGATCAGCCTGAAAGAAGGTGAAGCCGCGTTTATCGAACAGGCCAGACTGGTGCGTCGTTACGGCGCGGCGGCGATTGTAATGGCGTTTGATGAAGTGGGCCAGGCGGATACCCGTGAGCGTAAGGTCGAGATCTGCAGTCGCGCCTATAAAATTCTTACCGAGCAGGTGGGTTTCCCGCCACAGGATATTATTTTCGATCCGAACATTTTTGCCGTGGCTACCGGCATCGAAGAGCATAACAATTACGGCGTCGACTTTATCGAAGCCACCGCAGATATCAAAAAGCAGCTGCCCCATGCAATGGTGTCCGGCGGTGTCTCCAATGTGTCCTTCTCATTCCGCGGTAATAACCCGGTGCGCGAAGCGATTCACGCGGTGTTTCTCTACCATGCGATCAAGGCCGGTATGGACATGGGTATAGTCAATGCCGGTCAGCTGGCGGTGTATGACGATTTACCGGAAGAACTGCGTGAATGCGTCGAGGACGTGGTGCTGAATCGTCGCGACGATTCCACTGAACGGTTGCTGGATATCGCGGAAAAATACAAGGGTGATGGCAGCGGCGAGAAAAAGGAAGAAAACCTCGAATGGCGTCAGTTGCCGGTGGCCAAACGCATCGAGCATGCGCTGATTAAAGGCATAGATGCCTTTGTCGAAGAGGACACCGAAGAAGCGCGGCAGAGTTTCAATCGCCCGATTGAAGTGATTGAAGGCCCGCTGATGGATGGCATGAATGTGGTGGGCGATCTGTTCGGCGACGGCAAGATGTTTTTACCCCAGGTGGTGAAATCCGCACGGGTGATGAAAAAAGCGGTGGCCTATCTGATTCCTTATATTGAAGCGGAAAAAGATGGTAAGGCGCAGTCCAATGGCAAGATTCTAATGGCCACGGTAAAAGGCGATGTACACGACATCGGTAAGAATATTGTCGGCGTGGTGTTGCAGTGCAATAACTTCGAAGTAATCGATATGGGCGTGATGGTGCCTGCAGCAAAAATCCTGGAAAAAGCCAGAGAAGAAAAGGTTGACCTGATTGGCCTGAGTGGCCTGATCACACCGTCACTGGATGAAATGGTACACATGGCGAAAGAACTGCAGCGCCTGAAAATGGATGTGCCGTTAATGATCGGCGGCGCGACCACATCCAAGGCGCACACCGCGGTGAAGATTGAACAGAATTACGATGGACCCACGGTCTGGGTCAAGGATGCCTCCCGTGCGGTGGGCGTGGCGCAGAAACTGATTTCCGAAGAATATAAAGCGACCTATGTGCAGGAGTTGCGCGAGGAATACGAGCAGGTACGGGTGAACCACGCCGGACGTCGGCAGAAAACCGACTGGGCCAGTCTGCAGGATGCCCGCGCCAATAAGGCGGTGATTGACTGGGATAACAGTGACATAGGCACCCCGGCATTCAGTGGCGTGAAAGTGTTTGATGATTATTCGCTGGCGGACATCCGCGAGTACATTGACTGGACGCCGTTCTTCTTTGCCTGGGAGCTGAAAGGGCGCTATCCGAAAATTCTCACGGATGCGGAAAAGGGCGAAGAAGCCACTAAACTGTTTAATGATGCCGAGGCGATGCTGGATAAAATCATCAGCGAAAAATGGTTGCAGGCGAAAGCAGTTATCGGCCTGTTCCCCGCCAACTCGGTGAACGATGACGACGTGGAAGTTTATACGGACGAGAATCGAGACCAGGTGCTGACTACGCTGAACTTCCTGCGTCAGCAAACCCGTCAGCCACCGGGCCGTCCCAATTACTGTTTAAGTGATTTTATTGCACCGAAAGAAACTAAATTACCGGATCATATCGGCGCCTTTGCGGTCACCACCGGGATTGGCATTGATGAGCATGTAGCACGCTTTGAAGCGGACCATGATGACTACAATTCGATTATGCTCAAGGTGCTGGCGGATCGCCTGGCAGAAGCCTTTGCCGAGTTGATGCACCACCGGATGCGCACCGAATTCTGGGCCTATGCCAGGGATGAGGCGCTGGACAAGGATCAGTTGATTGCGGAAAAATACCGCGGCATCCGTCCGGCACCGGGTTACCCCGCCTGCCCGGATCACACCGAAAAGGCCAAGCTGTGGGATCTGATTGAGGCGGATAAAAATGCCGGTATCAGCATCACCGAAAGTTTTGCAATGATGCCGGCGGCTTCGGTCAGCGGCTGGTACTTCAGTAACCCCGAGTCACGCTACTATGCGGTGGCAAAAATCAATCGCGACCAGGTGGCGGATTACGCAAAACGCAAGGGCATGAGCCTGGCGGAAACCGAACGCTGGCTGGCACCGAATCTGGGTTACGACGCCGACTAGCATCGCCAGCGGATAATCAGGCGCCAGTGGGCTTTGCAGCCGCTTCGCTGGCCGCCGGGTTCGCCTGAGCATCTGCCGCCAGTGCCAGATCTTTCAGCGACTGGCCGTGCAGGCACTGCGCCAGTGCCTGGTTCATGGCTTCGTCAATCTGTGTAATCGAGGGTTCGCGGTGGATGCTGTCCAGTGACAGCAGGCTGTTTTCCTCGGCGGCACGCACCGCCTCAATAATATCGTACAGCGACAGGGTTTCGATATCATAGGCCGGCAGGTAGCGTGGCGGCTCCTCGGCGGTTTCCTGCAGCAGATCCGTATTGCACAGTTGCAGAATAATGCTGTGACAGACATCCGCATCAATGTGCAGTTGATGCGCCAGTGCCTCCACCGACCAGGCCGGTTTATGCCCGTGATAGTGCCGTGCCACCAGCAACATAATATTCAGTGCAATGTTTTCCTTGAGGCGGTTGCTTAAGGTGATTTTTTCCGCACTGAGAATCCGGCGCGCCGGGTTCTGGTAATAAAAGGCCACATTGGCGCCGATCAGCAGAATCACCCAGTTAATATACAGCCAGATAAAAAAGATAATGGCCGAGGCAAAGGCAGAGTAAATGGCGGTGTACTTGGTGGAGCCGGCGACAAAGGCGGTGAACACCCAGCTGCTGACTTCCCATAACAGGCCGGCAACAATCGCGCCGACCACCGCCGAGCCGGGTTTGACCCGGGTGTTGGGCACAAAAATATAGACAAAGGTAAAGGCACCGATAATCAGCAGGGTGGGCAGCAGTGAACCCAGCAACTTTACCACTATGCTCACCGACTCGATCTGCATCGCATCCTGAATCAGCCCGATATTGCTCACCGAGGCGCTGATGCCCAGCGCGGAAAACAGTAGCACCGGCCCCACCAGCACCACCGCAATATAGTTGCTGAAGCGCTGAGTCAGGGAACGGTTCTGTGATACACGCCAGGTGGCGTTGAACGCCTGTTCGATTTTCTGCAGCAGGGAGACTACGGTGTACATCAGTAACAGCAGGCCGAGTGAACCCAGTACCCCGGCCTTGGTGTTATCCACAAACCTGATAATCACTTCCGCCAGTTCAACACCCTTTTCACCCATGGGCAAAAACAGGTTCATCAGCAGCGGTTCCACCTGATTGTGTACGCCAAAGCCCTTGAGCACTGAAAAACTCACCGCAAGCAGTGGCACCAGCGCGAGTATGGTGGTGTACACCAGCCCCATGGCGCGCAGGGTGATCATACCCTGGAGGAAATCGCGGATGACCAGGTGGCTAATGCGCAGGGCATTCACCAGCCGAACCTGGCCAGCGCTGAACTGGGCTTCGGCGGTGTTCCAGACTTTATCGATAAACAGCTGTTTTATCTGCTGTGGGCTCAGTGTGGATATATGCATGGTTTTGTCGTTTTAATTGTATGGTTGAATGACAGGCTGGTATTTCATTGTGCCGACTATATCAGTGAGTATAAACAGACTCAGGGCGCTTTGAGTAAAAACATGGCGGCCAGCTAATTTAAGCCCGACATTTAAGCATGAAAAAATGCCGCAAGCGAATCACCAGGCGAGTGCTGCAGGCATCAGGTTTATGCTCGCGCAGAAATTATCGGCAGAAGCACGGGTGATGGTGTAGTCTGGCGGCTTATATTCCGCCACGTATTGGGGCAGAATACCCCTTAATCCAGCTTCCCTGTGGGAGTCTGGCTGTTATCCACAAAAGCTGTGGATAACTTTGTGGAAGAAAAGCAAAATCATTGCTGAAATGGAGTTATTACGGAATTGTTGCTAAATTGTTTAAAAAATAACCATTTAAAAAAGTCTTATTTAAATCAATCACTTAATAATTTCCTATAAAGCACTTGACAAGTTTGCTCTATAAGAAACGGCTAAAATAGCCAGGACTGGTGCAGCACAGTCTCTGTGCATAACTTGCCAGGTCCTGCACCATTTAGGGCGTTTTAATGGGCATAAACAGGGCATAATTCAGTAAAATTATCCACAACAGGGCAGATATAAAATCATGACGCAAATCAGTGCGCCAGCCAGCGGGGCATTCAGCTATTTGTTGTGCCAGGGTGGTATTAATATGGGGTCAGTTTTTTGAGTATATCCAGGCAACAGGTGCAGCGTACCAAGCAGCGTATTGGGCAGCTGGGCGACAGTCACTGCCAGCTGCTTTACGACCCCGAGTTACTCAGTCATCCCGCGGCAGGTTTTCTGCAACAGGAGATTTTTTCCCATGCACTGGACTACCAGCTGATTACTGCCGGTGGCCGGGGCAAGGCCTGGTTTATTGAGCTGGAGGGTCTGTCGGCAGTATTGCGCGCCTACCAGCGTGGCGGGCTACTGGCAAAAATCAATCGCCAGACCTACCTTGGCTGGGGGGCAGAGCAGAGCCGCGCCTTCCGTGAATGGCGTTTGCTGCACACACTCTACCAGCTGGGGCTGCCGGTGCCACAGCCGGTGGCCGCGTCTATCTGTCGCTGGCCGGGCCGTTTCTCTCCCTTCTACCGGGCGCACATTCTGCTTAAACGCATCGTCGATGTGCAAACCCTGCAACAGAGACTGACCAAACATCCGCTGGATAAAGAGGTATGGGCCAGAGTGGGGCGCTGTATCCGTCGCTTTCATAATCTCGGTGTCTACCATGATGATTTGAATGCCAGCAATATTTTGCTGGATCATGAGCAGCGGGTGTACCTGATTGATTTCGACAAGGGCGAAATCCGCGCGCAGACTGAAGAAGACGTGGATCAGCCGGCGCCATGGAAGCAGCAGAATTTGCAGCGCCTGCGCCGTTCGCTGCTCAAGCAACAGGGCATTATGCAGGCCAGTCAGGCGTCATTTTATTTTAACGAGGACGACTGGCAGTGCCTGTTACGGGCCTATAAAAAACAGGGGCGTCCCGTTTAGGTTTGTCTAATCGGTTGCCATATCCAGTGTTACCGAAAATACACTGCCCTCGCCAGGCAGGCTTTCAATACTGAGCTCGCCACCCATCAGTTCGATCAGCTGCCGGGTAATCACCAGCCCGATACCGGCACCTTCAATTTTGCTATCCGCCTTGAGCCGGTGATAGGGGGTAAACAGCTGGGCAAGTTCATCCGCGCTCAGGCCATCGCCGGTATCGGTAAAATGAATACGCAGGCGTTGTTGATCAAGTGGCTGCAGGCTGACACTGATATGACCATTGTCCCGGTTGTACTTCACGGCATTGGACAGGATATTGAGAAACACCTGTTTTAAGCGGATTAAATCAGCGACGACATGAAAGTCGTGGCAGGCGAATGCATCCTGCGGCTGGCATTCCACCAGCTCAATGCCACGGCGACGGGCCTGGCCATGGATCAGTGACAGGCACTGTTTGATCAGCATGCACACATCCACCGACTCTATGTGCAGATCAAGCCGGCCGGATTCAATTTTTGCCAGATCCAGCACGTCGTTAATCAGGTTAAGCAGGTGATCACCGGCATGCATAATTTCCCTGATATTCTGCTGATGCTGCTGGTCGAATTTGTGAGCATTCATCTCCAGAATTTGTGCGAAGCCGAGTATGGCATTCAACGGCGTGCGTAATTCATGGCTCATATGTGAAAGGAATTCGGACTTGGCATGGCTGGCATACTCCGCTTCCTGTTTGGCACGCAACAGTTTCTGGTCGATTTTAACCCGCTGTGTAATGTCACGATCAATGCCACGGTAGCCCTGTAGATTGCCATCTGCGTCATTAATCGGAATGCCGCTGGTTTCCAGTATTACCTGCTGGCCATTTTTATGCAGGTTTATATTGATCAGGCCATCAAAGGCTTTTTGCTGGCTGGCATACTGCTGCTGGAAAATCTGCTGCACCCGTTGCGCTTCCTCGCAGGGCATAAAATCGAATGGCGTATGACCAAGTACCTCGTCTGGCTGGTAGCCCAGTAGCCGGGTTACGCCGGGGCTGACAAAGGTATACACCCCCTGATGATCGACTTCCCAGATCCAGTCGGTGGTGGATTCCACTAGCTCACGATAACGCTGTGTTGCGTGTTGCTGATGTGAATCCGGTCTGGAATGGGTTGTGGTCGACAGGCCAGATTGCTGGGCTGTATGCAGTGCAATCGCAGTGGCGGCGATCAGTCCGCTTAAGTGCTCGATATCCTGCGGATTAAAGGATTTATCCCTGCTGTGATTATGTAGTTGCAGGCAGCCAAGCAATCTACGCTGTCCATTCCCCTGAGTGTGGAGGATTGGCAGCTGCAGCAGACTGTGAATGCCGAAACGCTGCTGGATTTCGGGATCTATTTGATTGTCGGTGCATGCATGGTAGCTGATATGCGCAGATGGATTTGCCAGGCTGTCCGGTTTGAAAACCATGGTGAGCCGGGTGATGTAATTAAGTTCGGTCAGTTGACCATCACATAGATAGTGATTGAAGACCATGCTCTGTTGTTGTACCAGCCCGGTAGTCGCTGCATCGGCGGACACCAGCTGCAGTGCATGGTGGCAAAGTCGGCTGCAGATAGAATCCACGGAATGCCCGCCATTCAGATCCTGTATGGCCTGGTTGAGTCGGTTAAAGCGGTTATCAGATGACGCGTTGATAGTTGTGATCCTGTTATCATTTTAATCACACGGCCTGTTTAATGTGATGCAGTGTGTTGTGAAAAGCCTTGTTTATCAGACATCATGCACAAACTATGTAACCAGTGTTACATAAGTTGGCAATACGTGTTGATAGCTGATGACAGGTTGGCCAAAGTGTCGTTTTATTGATCTATATCAAATTGTAATTTTATAAGCTGAAGCCTTTATGAATACCATTCACCCGTGGTTACTTGCCCTTACTCTTATTTTATCGCTCACCGCCTGTGACAGCAAGCCGCCTGCTTCCGCTAGCAACCCGGTGAATGTGATGGTGCCAGTAGCGGTCAACGAATCAGTCGTGCCTGATGAGGAAACACCAGCACTTCAGCTGAATGTCGATCAAGCGGTTTTACAGGGTTTGAAAACCACAACCGATGAACCCTTATCATTATCCGATTCGCTAAAGCTGGAAATCAAACCTGTGAAGGATGAGCAGCGTCTCAGCGTGAATGGCAAGCTGCTGATGCAGGACACCTGGCAGGCCAATTACCTGGACAATATAGTGGGTGGCAAAGTGGAGTTACAGCTGCGGTTTAATGATTAGAAGGGAACACGGTGTATTGAATCTTTAAGAAACAGGATCGAGATAACAGAGACAGCTTTTTCGATTAATCTGCTGCCTGGAATTAAGGTGCCATAACTCCTTCACGCTTAATAAGGCGGGCAATAAAAAATTACGCAATGACAAATGATGCAGGCGATGATGCTGTGGGCTGAGTATGGTTAATGCTTTATACACTCCTCTGTTTAGATTAAGTAAAGCAAATTTATAAAATTATCTAAGGAAGCTCTGAATAATTCATCCATGAATCATTCGTCTGGAACGAATGATCGCACTAGCCCCGAAGGGGTGAGTCTCATGGATGAGACGAACAATGATCAGAGCAAAAACAAATTAAAATGCGATTTTAATTTGTTTTTCATTTTCAATAACTTAGCAGTTATTGCCATGTTATTTTAGTCATGGGGCAGCACATCCCTGTGCCGCGGAACCTCTGAGTTTTTCAGAGGTTCCCTAAAAATACTCAACCCGGTTACGTCCGAGTTCCTTGGCGCTGTAGAGCGCATTGTCGGCATGCTTAAGTGCAACTTTAATGCCGTCATGCTGTGTGTTCTCAACCATGGCGACACCACAGCTGACAGTGCAGTTGATTTCGGTTGCATCGCTTATTACCGGCTGGCTTTGTGTCACTGAACGTATACGCTCGGCGGTTAGCAGGGCTGTTTGCTGATCGCTTTGCGGAAGCAGTATGGCGAATTCCTCACCGCCAATGCGTCCCAGCAGATCACTGTTTCGCAGGGTTTCGAGCCAGCGTTGACAGAGAGTTTTCAGCACACAGTCACCGGCAGAATGGCCATAGCGATCATTGATGTGCTTGAAGTGATCCAGGTCCAGCATAATGACCGCCAGTGAATGCCCATAGCGTTGTGCCCGTTGTAGTTCTTCTTCGGCGCGTTCAAGAAAATGACCACGGGTCATGGTTTCCGTGAGCGGGTCACGCCAGGCAAGTTCCTGTAATAGTGCTTCATTGCGTTTTTGCTGAGTGATATCTCGAAAGAACCAGACGCGGCCCAGGTAATTTCCCTGGTCATCATGCAAACCGGCTGAGTGGCGTTCCAGTGTGCGTTCATCTATTAGTTCGATTTCAGTGTGTTCATGCATGGCCGGGTTCTCGTAGAGTTCCTGGATGCGTTGTAAAAACTCGTCAGGGTGCTTGAGTTGGCGCAGGGCGAAGTCGAGCAGTGAGTCTTCCGGCAGTTTATCGAAAACTGCCTGCTGGTCTGGTCTGCATTCTTCGTCTATCTTCCAGATATCCAGAAACCGCTGATTGAATGAAATAATATGCGAGTGCTGATCCACCACCAGGATACCGTCCGGCGACGCTTCCTGGATGGCGCGCAGTAATGAGTGATTGAACTGACTTTGCTGATAATCAGTGTCCATAGGTTGCTGTTTTTGATGTTCTCATGGGGGAAAGCATTTGATTTGCTTATATGAACAAGTATATGCGCTTCACACAGATAGGCAAGCCGACGCCGGTGGCGGATTGATGATCGGTGTTAGCTGAACTGCAAATGCGACAGGTAGGCGCGTGTGATATCCGCCTGTTGCAGCATGACCTGTCGTGCATTGTTTTGCAGGGACTTGAGCTGGGTGTTATCTGTTAGCAGCTGCTGGAGCACCTGTTGCAATTGCTGGATATTGTTCACCTGTACACAGGCCTGATGGTTGAGCAGCAATTGCAGTTCTTCATTGAAGTTATACATATAAGGGCCACAGACAATCGCCTTGCCCGCACTGGCCGCTTCCAGAATATTCTGCCCGCCATGATCGATTAGCGAGCCACCGATAAATACGCAGCGGGCAGCGGCAATAAACTGGCGTAGTTCACCCAGGGTGTCGGCCAGGTACACCCGGGTCTGGTCATTAACCGGTTGCTGTTTGCTGCGTACTGCGTAGTTAATTTTTAATTCAGCCAGCTGTTTCTGTATCTGCGCACTGCGGTTGGGGTGACGCGGTACGATTACCAGCAGGTGTTGTGTATCCAGTTGCTGCCAGAGTTGTGCGAGTTGCTGTTCTTCATTGTGGTGAGTGGATGCGGCCAGGCAGTAGCCGCGCTGCTGAAGTGCATCCGCTAGATTTATTGACTGGTGATCGGTGTGAATTTCGACGGCAAATTTCAGATTGCCTACAACCTCCAGTTGCGCTTCACTGGCTCCCAGTTGCAGGTAGTGTTGATACTCGTCTGTTGATTTGCACAGAATTTTATTTACATGGCGCAGCGTTTCCCGGTAAAGCCGTTTAATCCATTTATTTGCCCTGAGGGTTTTATGGGACAGTCGCGCATTGATTAATGTAATGCCGATATTTTTTTTCGCACACCGGCGATACAGCAGGGGCCAGAGTTCAGTTTCCATCATCAGGCATTGCCGGGGTTGAGCCGCCTTTAAAAAACGCTCGATAGCAAAGCCGGATTCAATTGGCAGATAACAATGCCGGGTGCGATCCAGTTGATGGCGCTCGACGGTCTGTGCGCCGGTGGTGGTATTGGTGGTAATTAGAAACTGCATTTTCGGGTAGTGCGCCAGCAGTTTTTTATGCAGTGGCAGGTAGGTGTTGACCTCACCCACCGAGGCGCAGTGGATCCACAGGTCGCATTTTATATTCCGGTAGTTAAACCCCAGTCGTTGTTGCAGATAACGCAGTGACCTATCGCGCCTTGCAATCTTTGCCGTGTAGAGAAACAGCAATGGCCACAGCAGAAATATCAGCAGGCGATAGCTCATGCGTCGCCTTTGCGTTTTTTATTTTTTTTCGGGTACACCGGCGGTTCACCGGGCGGGCGATTTTTGTAGCGCTTGTGAATCCATAGGTACTGGTCGGGATTCTGCATAATCAGCTGTTCCAGCGTCTGATTAATCATGCGTGCATCCGTTTCAATATCGCCACAGGGGAAATTCTCCAGTGGCGGCAGTATGGTTAACTTATACCCCTGCCCTTTGGGCTTGCGCATAATATAGTAGGGCACCACCGCGGCATTGGTCATTTCCGCAAAGCGGGCCGGGGCAGTGAGGGCGGAAGCCTGTACGCCAAAAAATGGCAGGTAGATCATGTCCTTGCCACGAAAGTCCTGATCCGGTGCATACCAGGCGGCATGGCCTTTCTTCAGGCCCTTGATCATCGCCATGGGTTTGTGGTGATCGACAATTGCACGGTACAGGCGCGCGCGATGGTGACGCATAAACAGATCGAACAGCGGGTTGTGTGCCCGCTTGTACATCACCTGAAACGGCACCGAATGATTGATTACCGGGCCGCCAATTTCCAGGCAGGTAAAGTGCGCGGTGAGAATAATCACCCCGCGACCCTGCGCCTGCAGCTGGCGAATATGCTCCAGCCCTTCCACTTCGCAGATTTTTAACAGGCGCTGGTCGTGCCACCAGCTGAGTGCCAGCTCGAATGCAGCAATGCCGAGGTTACGAAAGCACTGCTTTCGCATACGGATAATTTTTTCATCACTGGCGTCGGGAAAGGCGATTCTTAAATTAATATCCGCCACCCGGCGTCGCTCCGGCAGTGCGATATACAGCAACTTGCCCAGCAGGCTGCCGCAGAGTTCGATCAGTCGCAGTGGCAGCAGCGCGACCAGTCGCATCATGCCCAGTGCCAGCCAGGTAGGCCAGTATCTGGGAGCCAGGTAATGGCGGAGTTTTACAGAGTCGCTCAAGGTTGTGGTCTTTGTGGTTGTGTTTACAGGGCCGGTGGTTGATAGCGATCGCGTTGTGCTGTTCCGCGATGTCGGAAAGCGATAGATTTTAACATCAGTTTGTATGTTGTGCTGCGGCTTTGGCCGCAGAGCATAACTGCACTGCGGCCGGGTTGTCACGGAGGTGTCCTAGAAAACAAACTGCGCGGGTTTTTCGCCGTTAACCAGTCGCGGTAAAACCGTTTCGAACACAACTGTATCGCTGCAGTCGTCATCACCGCTGTGCTGGATAATGTGTGCCTGCATACTCGGTGCATTGCCGTCCACCATAAACAGCCGGCCATTGCGATTGAGTGCCTGCAGAAAATAGTCCGGTAATTCGCTGACCGAGCCGGTGAGCACAATGACATCGTATTTTTTATTCACCGGGGTGCTTTGCAGGCCATCGCCGACAATGATGTCGATATTGAATACGCCCTGTGCCTGCAGCGTAGCTTTCGCCTGCTCCGCCAGCTGCGGGTCGATTTCATAGCTTTCTACGTGGCAGGCCAGGCTGGCCAGGCAGGCGGTGAGGTAACCACTGCCGGTGCCGATCTCCAGTACATTGTCTTCCGGCTGAATATTCAGCAGCTGCAATATCCGGCCTTCCAGCAGCGGGTGCATCATCACTTCACGCTCATTCAGCGGAATTGCGGTGTCCGCATAAGCCAGGTTGCGGTAACGGGCGGGTACATAGGCGTCACGGGGGATCTGCTGGAGAGCATTGAGCACCCGCTCATCCAGTACGTCACAGGGTCGCACCTGCTGTTCAACCATATTCTGACGGCACTGCTGCAGGTCTGCAGTCATATCATCCTCCCCGGTATTTTTAGACTTTTGCCTGATTCTACCCCCAGTCCGCTGAATTGGGTAGTGCGCAGACGAACGCTCACTGTGCGCTCTATACCTGAGCGCAGCGCTCGGGTATACTGCGACGCAGAAGCTAGGGGAGTTGGTGCTGCAAAAGGGAGTCTGCACAGCCGACTGAGAAGTCCCGGAAATCGGCCGTTATGATGGGCTGTTCCGGAAAACCCTTAGAACCTGATCCAGATTATTCTGGCGTAGGGAAGCTTCGGTTCCGGCAACACGCTAGCTCCGTCTTCTCTGTGCCTGTGTAACACCTCGCTGTTACAAACACCCAGGAGATTCGATATGAGTGCCATTCCAGACGATTTTATCCAGAAAACCGCCAAACTGTCTGAAGAAGTTACCCGCCCGTTTAAAAACTCACGCAAGATTTATGTGCAGGGCTCGCGTCCGGATATCCGTGTCGGTATGCGTGAAATCCAGCAGTCGGATACCGCCGACAGCATCGGCTTTGAAGTCAATCCACCGATTACCGTATATGACACCTCCGGTCCCTTCTCCGACCCGGATATCGAAATCGACCTGATGAAAGGTATGCCCGATCTGCGCTCCGGCTGGATTGAAGAGCGTGGCGACACCGAGCTGCTGGATGGCCCGACTTCGGAATTCGGCAGCCAGCGTCAGCATGACCCGGAACTGGCCAATCTGCGCTTTGAGCATATTCGCAATCCACGCCGTGCACTGCCGGGTAAAAATGTCACCCAGCTGCATTATGCGCGCCAGGGCATTATCACCCCGGAAATGGAATATGTGGCGATCCGTGAAAACCAGCGCCTGGATGAGCTGCGCAAAGACCCGGCCTATAAAAAGCTGCTGAAACAGCACCCCGGCCACAGCTATGGCGCGAGCATTCCCGAGCAGGTGACACCGGAATTTGTGCGCGATGAAATTGCCCGCGGCCGTGCGATTATTCCTGCCAATATCAACCACCCGGAACTGGAACCGATGATTATCGGCCGCAACTTCCGCGTGAAAATTAACACCAATATCGGCAACTCGGCGGTGACTTCATCAATTGAGGAAGAAGTGGAAAAAATGGCCTGGTCGGCCCGCTGGGGTGGCGACACGCTGATGGATCTGTCCACCGGCAAGAATATCCATGAGACTCGCGAATGGATTCTGCGCAACGCACCCATGCCGATTGGCACCGTGCCGATTTACCAGGCGCTGGAAAAAGTGAATGGCAAGGCGGAAGACCTCACCTGGGAAATGTTCCGCGACACGCTGATTGAGCAGGCGGAGCAGGGTGTGGACTATTTCACTATCCATGCCGGTGTGCGTCTGCAGCATGTGCCACTCACCGCCGAACGTGTCACCGGTATTGTGTCCCGCGGTGGTTCGATTATGGCCAAGTGGTGCCTGGCGCATCACCAGGAAAGTTTCCTCTACACCCATTTCGAAGACATCTGTGAAATCATGAAAGCCTACGATGTCAGCTTCTCACTGGGTGATGGCCTGCGTCCCGGTTCACTGGCCGATGCCAATGATGAAGCGCAGTTTGCTGAGCTGGAAACCCTGGGTGAGCTGACCAAAATTGCCTGGGAGCATGATGTGCAGGTGATGATCGAAGGTCCCGGCCATGTACCGATGCAGATGATCAAGGAAAACATGGATAAGGAACTGGCAGACTGTTACGAAGCGCCGTTCTATACACTGGGTCCGCTGACCACTGACATTGCGCCGGGTTACGACCACATCACTTCCGGTATTGGTGCGGCGAATATCGGCTGGTACGGTTGTGCTATGCTGTGTTACGTCACCCCCAAGGAACACCTGGGGCTGCCCAACAAGGCGGATGTGCGTGAAGGCATTATCACCTACAAGATCGCCGCCCATGCGGCGGATCTGGCGAAGGGGCATCCCGGTGCGCAGATTCGTGACAATGCGATGTCCAAGGCACGCTTTGAATTCCGCTGGGAAGACCAGTTCAACCTGGGGCTGGACCCGGAACGGGCCCGCGAATACCACGACGAAACCCTGCCCAAGGACTCCGCCAAAGTGGCGCACTTCTGCTCCATGTGTGGCCCGCATTTCTGTTCGATGAAAATCACCCAGGACGTGCGTGAATACGCCAAACAGCAGGGCATCAGTGAAGAAGAAGCGATGCAGAAGGGCATGCAGGAAAAGGCGATCGAGTTTATCGACAAGGGCGCGGAAATCTACAGCAAGACCTGATGGAGTCACTCGTCGTTGGTCGTTGGTCGTTAGTAGGCCAGGGACTAACGACGAGACGACTTCAAAAAGGGGACGCTTCCCTTTTTCCACACATAAAAAGGGGACGCTTCCCTTTTTCCACTTCCCTTTTCCCACTTCCCTTTTTCCACACATAAAAACCGGGCAAACCCTGTTTTTTATGTGTGATGTGGACTTGTCGCGTGAAGATCCATTTTTTCACCGTCAAAAAGGGAAGCGTCCCCTTTTTTGCCCACCGTCAAAAAGGGAAGCGTCCCCTTTTTTGCCTGTCTTTCAAATGACTATTTCAACAACCCAGTAAGCATCATCATGGCAGCGGCTGTAGCACTGATCGTGCGCAGTGTATTCAGCCGGGTCCACTGATCCAGGTAGTGTTGCCAGGTTTCACTGGCGGCTGAATCATTCGCTGAAACTCCAGCCAGCTGATTATTCAATGGTATATTACCCAGCCCTGTCAGCAGAAAAGTACCGACGATATATAATACTGCGCCGATCAGATAGTAGGGTGCTGCGGGCATTTGCCATCCGATGACTGCAAGTACAGTAACTAGCAGTGAAATAACTGTCGTGCCCATGAACACAGCCAGGAACACGGGGTTTAATACAGTAATGTTGATTGACTGCATTGCCGCCATACCCTGCGAAGCAGGCAGGCGGGCGAGTGCTTTCATAATGAAACTTGAAAAGGCGAAGAAAATACCGGCTATCAAGGCCGAGCCGAGCAGGGCAAGGATAACGGCTGTTGTGGTCAGGGTATTCATGCCACATCCTCCTTGTTATGTTGGTTCCAGATACCACGTGCTGCAATGCGCTGTGCAAAATCATGGAAGTCGGCAGGTTGACGACCCAGTGCGCGCTGTACTCCATCACTGAGGCTGGCGTTGCGCCCATCCAGCACGGTCTCGAAAAGATAATTCAGCAGCCAGGCGATATCCGCGGGTGCACCCGAATCGGTGATTGCCTGGTTGAAGTCGGCTCTGGGTATCTGGATGAATTGCACATCGCGACCGATCACCGCGGAAATTTCCTGCGCCAGTTCGGTGAATGTCATCAGGCGAGGGCCGGTGACTTCATACACTTCGTAGGCGTGGCCTTCCTCGGTCAATGCGGCTACCGCGACATCGGCGATATCATTGACGTCGATAAACGGCTCCGGGATATTTTCAGCCGGTAGTGTGATTACGCCGTTCAGCACCATGTCGAGAAACTCACCTTCTGAAAAGTTCTGCATGAACCAGCTGGCGCGTACTATCGTCCACTCCACATCGGTGGCCTGGACAATCTGTTCGCAGGCCTGTGCTTCCTGCTCGCCGCGACCCGATAACAGCACCAGTCTTGTTACGCCCCGTGACACGGCCAGCTCAACGAAGCGATGTATGGCATCTGTGGCACCGGGTATGGCGAGATCCGGTGCAAAGCTGATATAGGCCGCCGTCACGCCTTCGAGGATCTCATCCCAGTTGTGTGGATCATTCCAGTTGAAAGACGGGCTTGCCGAGCGCGATGCGATACGGGTTTCAAAGCCGCGTGCCTGTAAGCGTTCTGCGACACGGCGGCCGGTTTTACCGGTGCCGCCCAGTACCAGCGTAATGCCATGCTTATCATTTGATGTAGTGGTTTGTGCTTTCATAACTGTCTCCTGGTGTTATTGAGTACTGGGTTTACTGAAGTGAAACGATGCCGAGTTGCTGGAACAGGGTTAACTGGTCAAGCAGTTCCCATTCCTCGATGATTTGTCCATTTTCTAAACGGCTGCATATCATCCCGTTTATGTTTACCTGCTTACCGGTTGGCGGAATCCCCATCAGTTCGTTTTCATGTGTACCGCTAAGCGTGAATAAAAGTACTGCTTTGTTATCTGTACAAATCAGCTCATCGATTTTCACCTGCAGGTTGGGGAAGGCCGTCTGGTAGTCAGTAAATAATTCCCTGAGCGCCTCTCTACCGTGCAGTGTCTGTCCGGGTGCGCGATACACGTAATCCGGATGAATAATCTGGTCGATGACTGCAAGGCATTTGTTGTTGATAACCTCTTCTACAAGGCGACGCATTGTGTCTGCATTGGTTTGTGACATGGTCATTTCCTCGGTAACTGTTAATTTAAATATTGTTTGTTCAGCTACAGATAAATGTATGAAACAAGCCGCTGAGACACCATTTCTGGAATACTCAGATTCATACGCATTCGTATATAATTAGTCGTATGGATAATTTGGCTGGATTACTGGATGCGCCGCGTGCCCGTGGTGCCTTTGCGCTGCGTGCTGTGATGCGTTCGCCATGGTCTCTGCGAGACCTCGCCGATTCGCCGCTGACGCTGATTGCGGGTGTTGCGGGTGTTGCGGGAACATTGTGGGTCGTGCCTGATGATGGTGATTCATTCCAGATCGGGCCTGGAGATTTCGCGGTTATACGTACACCGTTACGATACAACCTTGCAGATGCGCCGGGTACGCCCCCGCAGATGATTGTGCACCCGGGGCAACAGTGTTGTGACCTGGAAGGGAACTCATTGCATGACACGATGATGCATGGCGTGAGAACCTGGGGTAACGATGCAGAAGGTTCTACGTTGTTTCTGGTTGGCGCTTATGAACATCTCAGTGATATTAGTGACCGACTGTTACGTGCCTTACCCCCCCGTACTCTGCCTGACGCATAATGACTGGGAGTCGCCACTGGTTGGCTTGCTATGTGAGGAAGTTATTAAAGATGAACCGGGACAGGCCGCTGTACTGGATCGGTTACTCGACTTGCTGGTGACGGCTGTGCTGAAAGCCTGGTTTGCGCAACAGGATTCGAACCAGCCCGAATACTGGCGCTACCAGGGTGATCGCATTGTCGAGCGTGCGCTACATGCCATGCATGGTAATCCGGCACACCCATGGACACTGCAAGAGCTTGCAACGGCGTCGGGGGCATCACGCGCATCACTGGCGCGACGTTTTCAGGAGCTGGTGGGTGAAGCGCCCATGACTTTCCTGAAGAACTGGCGCATGGCGCTGGCTGCTGACCTGTTATGCCAGCCGGATGAGTCGGTAAGCAGCGTGGCCGAGAAGGTTGGCTATGCAACACCCTACGCATTCAGTGCCGCGTTCAAGCGTGTGCGAGGCATGAGTCCGCAAGCGCATCGGTCTAGCGTTGTGAAATAAAGGGTAAATCTTAAACGTGCAAAAAGGTGCAAAAAAAGGGGGCGATTCCCTTTTTATTCTTGTCTTCGTTGCCGGGTCGTGCTGGAGTGCCATCCAGGCACATCATCACTCAAAATCACATCCTGTGATTTTGCCTCTATGCAGAAAGCATTTTCGGCAAATGACAGGGAAGGTTGTCGCAAGCCATAGCCATAGTTTCAGAACATAATAAAGGGTAGCGTCCCCTTTTTAAATTTATTTATTGCTTCTAAGCCAATAGAAACCGCCGGCAGATGATGCGCTTAATGCAAGTATGATTACAACAATGCCGGTTATGGTTAAACTTGAATAGTCCATGGCGGAATACATTATGCTGCTGACAGTAATTACTCCCACAGCAAGGCAATGAAGCCATACCTTTACACTGCCATGCATGTTAGCAATAGTTGCAGTGATATACCCACCGGCAAACAGTGTCAGCATAAAAACAGGCAGACCAACCACATATCTAAATAAACCGCTTATCTCATTTAAAAATGGAAAATCGGCTGCCAGTGAATTATAAGCAACAGCGATAAATATATAGATTAAGCCAAGCAGCGAAATAGCAGCGAGAACAAATACACTACCGGCAACAATTGCTTTTATACTTTTCATTGATGCCTCCAGGTGTTTGCGACAGGGTAGTGATAAGGTGTCGAAGGGGTGTCTTTAACCACCGCCATATTTTTCAGTCTTTTTTAAATCAAACGTCATGCAGGCAGTGCAGGTTTGCCTGGCAATCCGGTGGATCCGCTTCGCTTGATCCACCCTACGAGCATCGACTAACGACTCTGCCTAGCGCAGCACCATTACCGGTGCCTTGCCTTCGCTGATGCGGGTACAGGCAATCGCGGCGTATTCGATTTTTAATCGGCTGTACACATCGTCCAGTGCCATGTGCAGTACATGGCTGGTGACTGCGCGAATCACCCCGGCGTGGCCCACTACCAGTACATGCTGGCCGCGATAGTTTTCGGCAATCTCGTTGTAGACATCGGTAATGCGCTGCGCGAACTCATGCAGCGGTTCGGCACCTGGCGGGCGGTTTTTCACCGGGTCACTTAAAAAGGCCTGCAATGCGCCGCGCTCATTGGCTTCGATGTCATCCGGGGTACGGCCTTCCCATTCACCGAAGCCGATTTCTTTCAGGTTGTCGTTAATGCTGAAGGGGATGTTCAGCGACTCGGACAGTGCTTTGGAGAATTCCGCACAGCGCAGCAGGGGTGAGCTGACAATCTGTTGCCAGGGCGCGTCGTCTGGAATGGCATTCCACATCTGTTGCCAGCCGGTCTGGCTGAGTTTGTCGTCAACGCCGCTGCCGCGGTAGCGGCGGCCGCCTTCGGGTTCGCCGTGGCGAATAATATCGATCTGTGTCTGTTTCACGCGTATTGTTCTACAGGTGCAAGGTTGAATAGGGCTGTCAGGCGACCAGGCCTGTCAGGGTTAAAATGGCCACCGCGGCCAGCCACACCACCAGGGTTCTCAGCACCAGTGCACGGGCAGAGCGCACACAGGCGGTTTCTTCGTCGGGGTTGCAGACTTTTAGCGCGCCCTGGCCGGCGGTGATCAGGGTCAGGTAGTTGGCTTCGCGCAGGTCGTCGAGCCGTGCCTTACTGCTGTACTCCTGTTTTGCGCCTTCATAGTCACCGGTCAGCGCATAGCCAATCGCCACCAGGTGAGCCGGTGCCCAGGCGAGTATCGCATGAAGCTGGGTGGCGGCCAGGGCCAGCATGGATTGTTGTGTGCTGCGCATGGTGTGGCTGGTGAGGCGGTACAGCAAGGCACCCAGTGGGCCTAGCAGCACAAACCAGAAAATCACCGCAAAGAAGCGGTCGTTGGACTCATACAGCACGGCGCGCATTACCCCCAGGGTCTGCTGGTCCGGGCCATCCGGTGCTTCCTGCTGCATAATCTGGCTGGCCAGATCGCGAGCGCTATCCTCGTCGCCCTGTTCCCGGGCGGCCAGGTAGCGATCCACCTGGCGGTTGATATCCTGTGGGCCCAGGCAGTAGGCAAACACCACGATGCCGAACAGCAATTCGATCAGCCCCAGCAGGCTGCCGGCAAACCAGAATTGCAGGATTCCCGTGGCCAGCAGCAGTGGCAACAGCATCAGCAGCAGACTGGTTTTTGGCTGCTGCTCCGGGTTCAGCGGCAGGCTGTTGAGCAGCCACTGGCTGTAGCGGTCGTACCAGTCGAAATTACGCAGGTTTTCCAGGGTATCGCTGACCCGTTCAAAAATAATGCCGAATAGAATGCAGATAAGTGCCATGGTTTATGCTTGCAGTTTATTGAGTTGCTGTTGCAGTTCGCTCCACATAAATGCGGGGCCTGGGTCGGTTTTACGCCCCGGGGCGATATCGCTGTGGCCGGTTATAGCATCTTTGGCGATGTCTGGATAGCAGCGCTGCAGTTCGTGGATCAGGCTGGCCAGCTGCTGGTACTGCACCGGCTCGTAGGGGATCTCATCGCTGCCTTCCAGTTCGATGCCGATACTGAAGTCGTTGCAGCGCGATTCGCCGCAGTAGGACGAAACCCCGGCATGCCAGGCCCGTTGATCAAAGGGCACATACTGGATGATTTCACCATCGCGGCGAATCAGTACATGGGAGGACACCCGCAGCTGATGGATCTCGGCAAAATACGGGTGCTGCGCCGGGTCCAGCTGGTTGGTAAACAGCTGGCTGATGTAGGGCCCACCGAATTCCCCCGGTGGCAGGCTGATATTGTGCACCACAATCAGGCGAATGCTGTGCTCGTCGGGACGGGCATCGCAATTCGCCGAGGGGATCTGTGTAGCCTGCTCAAGCAGTCCGGTTTTTGTGTTTATTTTCATTGGCTTAAGTTTATCAGTGTGGGACAGGCAAGGCTACAGAATGAAAATATTGCGGATGAGGTATATCGAAAACAGGGTGGAGTCGATACACTAGTCGACTGTTGTTTGCCGATCATTGCCTGCGTTTATGTCCGATTTTTCCAGCCCGTCCAGCTTTAATTCCAGTACACACCCATTGGCCGGGCTGAACCCCCAGCAACGGGCGGCGGTGGAATATATTTCCGGGCCGATGCTGGTGCTGGCGGGGGCAGGCAGTGGCAAAACCCGGGTGATCACACAGAAAATCGCCTACCTGATTCGTGACTGCCAGATCAAGCCGGTTCACATTGCCGCGGTAACCTTTACCAATAAGGCAGCGCGGGAGATGAAAGCCCGTGTTGCCGGCTTGCTGGGCAAGGGCGAAACCCGTGGACTGATTGTCTCTACCTTCCATAACCTCGGCCTGCGTATTCTGGGGCTGGAACACAAGCACCTGGGCTACAAGGCGGGCTTCAGTGTGTTTGATTCCACCGATACCATGGTGCTGATCAAGGGGCTGTATGCGCGGGAATCCTTAAGTAATGTGGATGATGCGGAAGAGGCCCGCTGGCAGATCTCGCGCTGGAAAAACGATTTTATTTCACCGGAGCAGGCGGTGTCGCTGGCGGAGAATGATACCCAGCTGAAACACGCGATGTTATACGGCCGTTACCAGCGCCAGCTAAAAGCCTATAACGCCTTTGATTTCGATGACCTGATCCTGCAGCCGGTGGTGCTGTTCCAGCAGCATCCGCAGGTGCTGGAAAAATGGCAGAAGCGTATTCACTACCTGCTGGTGGATGAGTACCAGGACACCAATGCCAGCCAGTACCAGCTGGTTAAACTGTTGCTGGGTGGCCATGCGCGCCTGACCGCGGTGGGTGATGATGACCAGTCGGTGTATGCCTGGCGCGGTGCGCGGCCAGAAAATCTGGAGCTGTTGCATGAGGATTACCCCGGCCTGAAACTGATCAAGCTGGAACAGAACTACCGTTCCACCTCGCGCATTCTGAAATGCGCCAACCACCTGATTAAAAATAATCCCCATACCTTTGAAAAACAGCTGTGGTCCGATCTGGGTCTGGGTGACACCATTCGTATTGTCGAATGCACCAGTGCCGAAGGTGAGGCGGAACGGGTGACGGTTGAACTCAATACCCACAAGTTCCAGAAACGCACCAAATTCGGTGAGTATGCGATTCTGTATCGCGGCAATCACCAGTCCCGCATCTTTGAAAAATACCTGCGGGAAATGCAGATTCCCTATGTGGTCAGTGGTGGCACCTCGTTTTTCGAGCGTGCCGAAGTGAAAGACATTATGGCCTATATGCGCCTGCTGGCCAATCCAGATGATGACACCGCGTTTCTGCGCATTGTAAATACACCGCGCCGTGAAATCGGTGCCGGCACCCTGGAAAAACTGGGCGAGTATGCCAACAGCCGGGACATCAGTTTATTTGCCGCCACCTTTGAAATGGGCCTGTCCCAGGTGATGAATGAACGCAGTATCAATAAACTGCAGAACTTCACCAACTGGGTTAATTTGCTCAGTGATAATGCGGCGCGCGGCAACCCGGTAGAAGTGGTCAAGGACATGATCAACGAAATCGGCTATCTGCACTGGCTGGAAGACCAGTGCAGTGACCTGAAAGTGGCGGAAAAACGCATGGAAAATGTGTATGAGCTGACCGACTGGCTGGCGCGTTTATACAAGGATGAAAAAGGCAAAACCCTGGGCGAGCTGGTAGCACATATGAGCCTGATGGATATCCTTGAGCGCAACAAGGAAGAAGATAAAAGTGATGCGGTGAGTTTAATGACCCTGCACGCGGCCAAGGGGCTGGAATTTCCCTATGTGTTTATGGTGGGCGTGGAAGAAGAAACCCTGCCGCATCGCACCAGTATAATGGAAGACAACCTGGAAGAAGAGCGTCGCCTGACCTATGTAGGTATTACCCGTGCACAGAAGCAGTTGATGATTACCTATGCCAAACGCCGTCGTCGCTACGGTGAAGACATCGAATGCGAACCCAGCCGTTTTCTTAGTGAACTGCCGGAAGATGAAATTGAATGGGCGGGTGGTGAGCGCAAGCTGGATGAGGCGACCTCCAAGCAGCGCGGACGGGAGCATCTGGCGGCATTGAAAGATATGCTGGCCTGATAGCCCAGGTCATATAAACCGGGTCATCTAAACCGGGTCATCTAAACCGGGCCAGATAATCTGACCCGGTGCAATAGCTTAAAACCGGGCTGTGATACCGACGTTTATCGCCGTGTACTCGAAGGCATCTTCGTCCAGCAACAGCACATACTCAACAGACAGGGAGGTGCGACGACTGATTTCACCTTCAATGCCCAGGCCATAGGACAGGCCAGTTTCGCTTTCCGATGTCAGGCCACCAGTGCTGGTTTCAATTTCACCCCGGGTTAAACCCAGCAGGCCATAGGCATTAACAAATGGCGTCATGGGAACATCGGCCTTGATAAAGGCAGACAAAGCCGTGTCCAGCTCAATGTCGATATTGTTAACCGTGTCATCGGTGATGCCGAGTGCCAGCCTGGCCTCAAGCGCGATCACCTGGTTGAGATAACCTCCTGCACGGAATGCAATAGCGCCGGGATTTGCCTCCGGCATGCCGGTGTTTTCGTAGGAACCCATGTGGTAACCAATGCCATAGTATCCCTGGTTTTGCGCCGCGTAACTATGCGTAGAAAATGCTGCCAGGCAGGTGAGTGTCAGCAGGCTGATAGGTTGTGTTAACTTCATTTTTGACATCCTGTTTAGTGTAGTCTGGGGATTCATTATACCTCTCCTGTATCGAAAAGCAGTGCTCTGGTACACGTCTGTTATCTTAGCACCAACCGCTGCGCTTTAAACCGGTTGTGGCATAATCTTTAGTGCTTTGCATTTGCCGGTGTAAGCCATACACTGGATCCCATTCTTTTAATAAATTCTCATTCAAGTGATGCTTATGAGTAAAACTGTGTCTCTGGTGCTGGGCTGCGGTGCCGCCCGTGGTCTGGCACATATTGGCGTAATCAATGTACTGCGCGAACGGGGTTATCAGATAAATTCCATATCCGGTACTTCGATGGGTGCGCTGGTGGGTGGTCTGTATGCCGCCGATGGTCTGGATGAGTATACCGAGTTTGTGCGCTCGTTTAAAAAAGTAGATTTCTTTAAATATCTCAATCTTTCGATGTTTACCAGTTCCGGTGTGATCAAGGGTGACCTTATTCTGAATACATTGAAATCGATTATCGGTAATGTGAATATTGAGGAGCTGCCCATCCCCTATACCGCAGTGGCCACCGATATTAACAGGGGCAAGGAAGTGTGGTTACAGGAAGGGCGCTTATACGATGCCATCCGTGCCTCGATTGCCATACCCGGTGTGTTTTCGCCGCATAAAATCGGCCAGCGTTTGCTGGTGGATGGTGGCATCGTTAATCCGGTGCCGGTAATGCCTTTACTGGACAGGGAGGCCGACATAGTCATTGCGGTGGATGTGAATGGCGCGCAGGCGGAAATGCCCGCGCTGGAAAATCATAAAGAACCAAAACAGCTGGCGGAATATCAACAGAAGATAGAGTCGTTTTTACAGGCGATGCAGAAACGTTTTAATCTGGAAGGCGCAAACACCGAACAGCAACTGAGTGTAACCGATGTGCTGTTGAAATCCTTTACCACCATGCAGTCATCACTGGCGCGCTATAAGCTGGCAGCTAACCAGCCGGATGTGCTGATTTCAATTCCGCGAAATGTCTGTGAAGCCCATGAGTTCTATCGTGCCGATGAGATCATCAAGTCCGGTGCCTGGTGGGCAGAGCGGGCGCTGGAAACCGCGCATTTCAATAATAACGAAGATTAAACAGCGTTGCCTTGAAATGCGCGGAGATAGAGTTTACTGTGCCGTGTCTGCTGCAATCTGCTGCAGGGTGGGGAGTTGTAACTGATACTGCTGTGCCAGTTTCAGTGCCCGCTGTAAACGTGCCGGTGCGCTGCGACCCATGCAGTTATGATCGGGGTCACCATCGAATGCCTGCAGCATGGCATCGATCAGTTTATCCTGGTCGAAGGTCTGTCCGGCCAGCTTCTGCTGTAGTTGAATAATCTCTGCAGCCACTGCCGTCGCCAGTGGTCGATGGTTCTGCCATAGTTCGGACACAGTGCCGCCGGTTTTCAGCCCGGCGATATTGGTGGTGAGAATGTAGACGTTTTTAACAACCAGTTCGAACAACAGCTGCCCCGGGTTGTCCAGTTTACGTGCCGCAATATCGATTGATTGCAGCGCGTCGACCAGGATATCTGCCTTGTCCCCATACACGGGGGAGGGAATCAGTACTTTAAAGTCCTGGCCTTTTTTCTTTTCAAACCACACCGAAATCACCGTGGGTTCAAACTGGTATTGTTGCCAGTCAGCAGGTAATAGCTCGTTCTGTAACAGCACCAGTTGATCTTTCCAGGCATCCGGCAGATTCTGCAATACCGGGTGCAGGTCATTTTCTGCCACCGCCACCAGCACCAGTTGCGGGTTGGCGATTTGTGCTGCCTGCTGTTGCATATCCATTTCACGGGTCACAGGATAAACCGGGTAACCGGCACGCAGAAAACCCCGTGCAAATACACCGGCCATTTCCCCCATGCCAACAATAATAATTGGTCGCTTCGTCATGTTTATTATCCTGTTACCTGTTAGAATTCGCTGGATTATAACAAAATTGACCCGAGACTAAAGATGCCTGTGTCTGACAGTCAGCATAACCAGAACGCTGTAAACAATTCAACAAACAAGGCGGGTGAGCCGCAGAATGATCTACGGCTTGAGTTAATCAGGCAATGGCTTGTAAGCGACTGTGGCCTGAGCGACTTTGTCATTGAAGTGGCCTCTGCCGATGCCAGCTTCCGTCGCTATTTTAGTGTGCGATTGAATAATAATCAGCCGCAAAGCTATATTGTGATGGATGCGCCACCGGATAAGGAAGACTGTGCACCGTTTATACACATTGCCCGCCTGCTGGAGCAGGGTAGCGTGCATGCTCCACACATCTACCAGTACGATGCAACGCAGGGTTTTATGCTGTTGAGTGACCTGGGTAATCGAGCTTACCTGGACCAGTTAAACCCGGATACAGTGGATACGCTTTACGGCGATGCGATTAGTGCAATTGTTCGCATGCAGCAGATTAACGCCGAATTGCCTGCTTATAATGAAACCTTATTGCGCACTGAAATGTCGCTGTTCAATGACTGGTATCTTGCCAGGCATTTACAACTCGAATTGACTGCGGCGCAACAGCGTGTGCTGGATACTACGCTCAACTTGCTGGTAGACAATGCATTGCAACAGCCACAGGTTTTTGTACACCGCGATTATCACAGTCGCAACCTGATGATCACCGAGGAAAATAATCCCGGGGTGATTGATTTCCAGGATGCGGTGGTGGGTGCTACCAGTTATGACCTGGTGTCATTAATCAAGGACTGTTATATCGCCTGGCCACGGCATAAACAGCTGCAATGGATCAAGCAGTACCTTGCGAAAAGTACGCTGCAAATTGAAACAGATGCGTTTGTTAAACAACTGGATCTGATGGGGCTGCAACGGCATATAAAAGTTTGCGGTATTTTTGCGCGACTGAATTATCGCGACGGCAAACCCGGCTACCTGGCGGATATTCCACGCACCCTGGCCTATGTGTTTGATGTGTGTCGGCGTTATGATGAACTAAATGAATTTGCCGGTCTGCTGGGTGAGCTGGGTATTGGTGCAGATGCCGATCTGCTGGAGCAGTTGCAGTGAAGGCAATGATACTGGCAGCGGGTCGCGGCGAACGCATGCGGCCACTCACCGATGAGTTGCCCAAGCCGTTATTGAAAGCCGGACCCCATCGGCTGATTGAATACCACCTGTATCAACTGGCAGACGCCGGTTTCCACGAAGTGGTGATCAATGTTGCCTGGCTGGGTGAGAAAATTATTGAACACATCGGTAATGGTGAGCAATATGGGTTGCAGATTCACTATTCCAATGAGGGTGACCAGGCACTGGAAACCGCCGGTGGCATTGTTAAGGCCCTGTCGTTACTCGGCGAACAGCCATTTGTGGTGATTAATGGCGATGTCTGGACGGATTATGCCTATGCAAAACTGAAAGACTTCAAGCTCAGTGGTCTTGCGCATCTGCTGCTAGTTAATAATCCCGGGCATAACCTGCAGGGGGACTTCGCGATCGAACACAATCGTGTGTTAAACCAGGGCGAACAGAAATTCACTTTCAGTGGCATAGGTGTTTACAGCCCGGATTTTTTTAAGGGAATGTCACAGGGCAAGGCACCACTGGCGCCCATGCTGCGCGAAGCCATTGAGCGCGGCCAGGTAAGCGGTGAAGTCTACCAGGGGCGCTGGCTGGATATTGGCACACCGCAGCGACTGCAGCAGCTTGAGGAGTTATTGAAAGACTGATATTCAGATAAAAAATGATAGATCCATTGCGCTTGATCTGCCCTGCACGAGACGTGATTTGTCTTTTATTTTTCGGCTTTTGTTCCTATATCTTGCACATAAACGTTATGTTACAGACGGATGTGCGAAGGTTTTCCCTGTCACTTGCCGAAAATGCTTTCTACGCAGGGGCAAAATCACAGGACGTGCCCATATAAATTTTATGGGGGAGTGATGATGTGCCTGGATGGCACTCCAGCACGACCCGGAAACGAAGACAATTCAATCAATAAACTTATCCAAAGCAAAATACCGTTTCATAGCATTTTCGGGAACCCGCGCTTTTTGCGGGCAAGTGACCGGGAACGGCATTATTCCGGGCGTCTTGCCCTACAGCCTTCGGCCTAAGCAGAGCTTGTTTAAATTTGATCCAGTCAAATTTATTTCTTGCTTACTTCTTTTCTGCTGGAGGCACTAAAACGCCTGGAGCGTTTTAGAACAGGCTTTGCCTGGCCCGAAGGGTGAAAGCCAGGGATGGCTTTCATAAAGAAGTGAGTCGCCAGAAAGGCGAAACAACACAGTTGGTTTAATCGTGAAGTTAATTTTCACTCCATATTTATAAAGCACATCAAGCAAAGCAGATTCATCTGGCTTGTGTTATCCAGATATAAATTCTCATGTTATTGCAGCAAATAAAAAAGGCAGATCAATGATCTGCCTTTTTTGTTTTTTCAGCTCACCGCGAGTCTAGAAATTACGTCCCTGATAAGGTGAACCGCCCCATAAGTAGCGTAGGCTAATAAAGTGCACCGGATCCGAGAGAGCGTCAATATTGTGATAGGAGTAATCCAGTTCCAGTCGGGCATCGCGATCCATACGGAAACCTATGCCGACAGTGTAGGAATTGCCACTGGACTCAGTCGTTGAACTGGTATTGTTAGCGGTATCGATGGTTTCAAAGTCCATATCCGCGCGACTGTATTTAATTTTGTAATAACGGTCGTTCTTTTCTATGGTGCGGTAGGCAAGGCCGATCTCGGTGCCGCTCAATGAGTAATCAGCATCGGGGTCATCGGTCCCTGCCTCCAGGCCATTGTAGGCTATGCCTTCAATCGCCCAGCCGTCTTCTTCAATGCCCAGAATAATTTCACCGGTGGCGGATGCATCCACATCGGCTGGTTGAGCGGCGCCCAGACCCAGGCCATAGTAGAAGTCTATGCCCTGGCGACCGGCCTGGCTGCTGGCCGATGCGAGTATTAAAAGACTTGATGCGGTAAATAATAAAGTTTGTTTTAGTTTCATCCAGTACATCCTCAAAATAAGTCCGGTTCGACCCTGGTTTGGCGGCGCTTGTGTCTTTCGGCCTGTCGTTAACTATCATGGATCATAGCATGTTTTAAAAAAATTACCTGATGAAAATCAATAATATACAAAAGCATTGTGATAGATTACACAAGATTGTCCGTGCAAGCGTCGCGTGGTTTTTCTTAAATTCATAAAATTCAATAACTTAACAAAAAATCACAGGGGTGGTGATTTGGCATATCCGGCCATTGGAACAGGCCTGAATCACTGCCTTATTGCGCTGCAGCCAAATTCGGTAACTCGGCTAAACTAAATACAATGGGCTGCGTGACACAGCCAGGGCTGTTTAAAAAGGGGACACCAATGGGGCAGGAGATTACCACCCGCCATTTTTCCGCCGATGATTTTGTCGCCTTTAAACAGGCATTACAACAGGAAACCGACACCCTTGAGCGATGGTTCCAGCAACGGCTGTTTTCGTCCCGTGCGCTGGTTGCCGGTTATGAAATGGAAGCCTGGCTGATCGATGCCGAGGGGCGACCCGCGCCCTGTAATCAGGCGTTTCTTGCCGCGGCCGCGAACCCGCTGTACAGCGCCGAGCTGGCGCAGTTCAATATTGAAATCAATACCCACCCACTGCAGATTCAGCGGCACTTTTTATCCGATTTTGAAAAAGATTTTCAGCAGCACTGGCTGTACTGCAAAACCATTGCCGAGAGCCTGGGCTGTCGGATGCTGTCAACTGGTGTGTTGCAGACCCTGCAGGACAGTGATCTGAGCATGCAGAATATCTCGCCCATGCTGCGTTACCAGGCTTTGAATGAACAGGTGCTGGCTCAGCGTCAGGGGCGCCCCCTTGTGCTGAATATTAATGGTCACCAGTCACTGAAAAGCGAGCATCACAATGTGATGCTGGAGGCGGCAGCCACCTCGCTGCAGGTACACCTGCAGGTGCCACAGGAGATGGCACATCATTACTATAACGCGGCGATTGTGCTGTCCGCGCCGATGGTTGCGGTGAGTGCCAACTCGCCCTATGTGTTTGGTAAGGACCTGTGGGCCGAGTCACGCATTCCGCTGTTTGAACAGTCGGTGGATATCGGTGGTTATAACGGCGCGGTGCAGGGGCCGGTGCACCGGGTGAGTTTCGGTACAGGCTATGCCCGCCACAGTCTGCTGGAATGCTTTACGGAAAACCTGCAGCACTTTCCTGTGTTACTGCCGATGCAGTTTGATCAAGCGCCGGATCGCATGGCCCATGTGAATTTGCACAATGGCACTATCTGGCGCTGGAATCGGCCCCTGGTGGGTTTTGATGAAGATGGCACACCGCACCTGCGCATCGAGCATCGGGTGATGCCCAGTGGCCCCAGTGTGCTGGATAATATCGCCAATATGGCCTTTTTCTATGGCCTGGTGCATTACTATGCAACGGATGATACGCCGCCCCATGAGTTGATGGAATTTGCCCGCGCGCGGGATAATTTTTACACTGCGGCACGGCACGGTCTGGATACCCAGGTGGTATGGCGTGACGGTGCGCGCAGCGAGATGCGCCAGCTGATTCTGCACCAGCTGCTGGTGCAGGCCGAAGCCGGTTTGCACAGCCTGGGGCTGGATGCCCATGAAATTGAAGACTACCTGGGCATTATCGAAGCGCGGGTGGAGAGTGGCAAAACCGGCAGTGCCTGGCAGCGTGAATTTATCGCGCGCAATCACGCTGATATGCCGCGATTGCTGAAAGCCTATTACCATAACCAACAAACCGGTTCACCGGTGCACCGCTGGGATTACCAGAACCATGACTGATATGTTTGACGAACACCACGAATTGCCAGAAGGGCTGCTGGAGGTCAGTGCGGAAAACCTGCATCAGGTACTGCCGCGCCCGGCACTGATTCATCTACAGGGCCAGTCGGTGCGCCCGCTGTTTTTTTCCACCCTGTTGCACGGTAATGAAACCACCGGCTTTTATGCGCTGCAGCAATTGTTGCGTGAATATTTTTCCGAGGGTTTAGACGGCCATGAACTGCCTCGTTCCATCTCGATTTTTATCGGCAATATCAAAGCGGCGCAAACCGGTGTACGTCGGCTGGAGCAGCAGGTGGATTACAACCGGGTGTGGCCAGGTACGCCCCATGATTACCTGGCGGAGGCGCATATGATGCAGCGCGTCACCGACATCATGCGCGAGCGTCATGTCGAGGCCAGTATCGATATTCACAACAACACCGGTAAAAATCCCCATTACGCCTGCATCAATAAGCTCGATCGCGAATTTATTGCCCTGGGCTGCCTGTTCAGCCAGACCCTGGTGTACTTCACCACGCCCAAGGGTGTGCAGTCTGGTGCTTTTGCCGAGCTGTGTCCGTCGGTCACGCTGGAGTGTGGTATGTCGGGACAGGCAGAAGGCACTGCCCATGTGCTGAGTTATTTAAAGCAGCTGCTCAGCATGCCGCCATTGCGCAATCAGCAACCGGGTCATTTCAACCTCTACCATACGGTGGCGCGGGTGAATATTCCCGAGTTCTATTCTTTCGGTTTCGAGGACGATGCCACCATCAACCTGTTACCGGAGCTGGAAAACTACAATTTTATCGAACTGGCGGCCGGTACCGTGCTGGCGCGGGTCGAGCCGGAGAGCAGTGCCTGGCTGCAGGCCTTCGATGAGCACGACCGCGAGCGGGGCCGGGATTTCTTTGAATACCGGGATAACCAGATTCTGCTGAAGAAGCCGGTGATGCCCGCCATGCTCACCATGAACACACAGATTATCCGCCAGGATTGTCTGTGCTATCTGATGGAGCGTTACCCGCTGGAGCTGGATGAAAACTGAAAATTGTTTAAATATTAATCACTTAGTTATAAACCGTTCATAAAAATATTCTAATATACTGTATCTTTTTGTGCCGATTTTCCGTATAGTTCGCAGGCAGATTTATTAAAGAATTTAACATCTGTCGTCGCGCTACTGACCTGTATATGTATTGGGTTGGCAGCGTATTCAGGGTGTCGTTGTGTACCGCGCGCACCCGTCAAACTGCCAAGCAAACTATCGAGGTTAACAATTTGTCTTTTGAGCAACTGGGACTTCTCCCTTCGTTATTAAAATCCATCGACCAATCAGGATTTACCGAACCATCTGAAATTCAGCAGCAGGCCATTCCGCATATTCTCGCGGGACGGGATCTGATGGCTTCTGCACCTACAGGCACCGGCAAGACCGCGGCCTTTGTATTACCCACATTACAGAAACTGGCGGAAACCGAGCCAACCGCCCCTGGTAATGGCCCGCGTGTACTGGTGCTGACGCCCACCCGCGAACTGGCCAAGCAGGTGTCGGATAATATCTACAGCTTTACCAAGTACCTGCGCATGAAATCCACCACCATTGTGGGTGGCATGCCCTATCCGCCACAGATCAAGGCGCTGCGTCAGCCGGTTGATTTTCTGGTGGCAACACCGGGTCGACTGATCGACCATATGGACGCTGGCCGCATTGATTTTTCCCGTATCCAGACACTGATTCTGGATGAAGCGGATCGCATGCTGGACATGGGCTTTGTGGATGAAGTGACACGCATTGCCAGGGAAACGCCATCCAGCCGCCAGACCCTGCTGTTCTCGGCCACACTGGAAGGCCAGATACAGAAGGTGGCGCGCGAGCTGTTAAAAGAACCCGAGCGGATACAGATCGCCGGCGTTAAAATCCGCAATGAAGCGATTACCCAGCACATCCTGCAGGCGGATGATTTCCGTCACAAACGCAAGCTGTTAAGCCATGTGTTATCCGATGACTCACTGGATCAGGCGATTGTGTTTACCTCCACCAAAAAAGGTGCCGAGAACCTGGCCGAACGCCTGAAAGATGATGGCTATGCCTGTGCCGCACTGCACGGTGATATGCGCCAGAGCCTGCGTCGTCGGGTGATTGAGCAGATGCAGCGCAAGCGCCTCAAGGTGCTGGTGGCCACCGACGTGGCGGCGCGGGGTATTGATATCAAAACCCTGTCCCATGTGGTTAACTTTGATTTGCCGATGCAGGCGGAAGACTACCTGCACCGCATTGGCCGTACCGGCCGTGGCGGTTCCACCGGCAGTGCCTATTCACTGGTGGGGCAGCAGGACTGGCCTCTGTTACAGCGTATCCAGAAGTTGCTGGACACCCGCTATGAGCTGACCGAAATTCCCGGACTGGAACCACAGCTGGCGCGCCCCAAAGCGGACAAGCCAGGTGCTGGCGGTCGACGCAAGCCCAATGTGCGTTTCAAGGGACGAGGTAAAAACTTCGGCTCGCGTAAACCCTCACAGGACTCACGCCGCAACCACGCGGCCTGATTATTCTGCTTGAGCAATTGAAGTCACAGGGACGTGTCTTCACACTGTTTTTATTCCCTCTGACCAGCCTGCTGTGGCATAACATGGCACCCACTTCATTCGCGTGATTCTGCGCAATACTTTCTGTTTTATTCGTGTTTATATTAAGTGTTCTTAAACACACGCAGGTCAACTATAATTCCTGCAGTGCCGGGCTTATGGTTTAGCGCGTAATACAGGTAGAAACGGGGACAGAACAATCACTTCATCTGAGAATAATACAATTGCCGCCATCGACCTTGGCTCCAACAGTTTTCATATGGTGGTGGCAGAAGAGCAGAATGGCGAGCTGGTGGTGCTGGACCGCATTCGTGAAATGGTTCGCCTGGGTGAAGGACTGGATGATGACGGCAACCTCGACAGTGAGGTCGAGCAGCGCGCACTGGATTGCCTTAGCCGGTTTGGTCAGCGCATTCGCAGTTTAAGCCAGCGTTGTGTGAGCACCGTGGGCACCAATACATTACGTCGTACCAATAATGCGGCTGAATTTCTCCGTCATGCAGAAGAAGCACTGGGTTTCCCGATTGAAATTATATCCGGGGTGGAAGAAGCGCGTCTGATTTACCAGGGCGTGGCGCACACACTGGAGCAGGATGAGCGGCGCAATCTAATCGTCGACATCGGTGGTGGCAGCACCGAGCTGATTATCGGCGAGGGCTTTACCCCGCAACTGATGCACAGCCTGGAAATGGGCTGTGTAATGATCAGCAAAAAATTCTTTGCGGACGGCAAGATAAAGGAAAAAAGCCTGCAGGCGGCACGCATTTATGTGCTGCAGCGCATGAAGTCGGTGCACTATCTGTATCGACGCAAGGGCTGGGATGTGGCCATAGGTTCATCCGGTTCAATAAAATCTATCACCAGTGTGATCCAGCAAATGGCACTGCAGGAAGGCGAGGGTATCAGTCGCAGTGCACTGACCCGTTTGCTGGCGATTTGCAGTGATTATAAAACCATCGACTCGCTGGATCTGCCGGGCTTGAGTGAGCGTCGCCGACCGGTGTTTATCGGTGGGCTGGTGGTGCTGGCCGGGGTGTTTGAATCCCTGGGTATTGAGCAGATGCAGTTTTCCCAGGGTGCGCTGCGCGAAGGGCTGCTATACGACATGCTGGGGCGGCGCTATAACCGTGATATCCGCAACAGCAGTATTGAGTCCCTGTCGCGACGTTTTCACACCGACCAGGCCCATGTCGAACGGGTGACTCTGACCGCGTTTGATTTCTTTCAGCAGTTAAAACCTTTCTGGTTTCGTAAAAATAAACTGCATGCCAAAAACCTGTTGCGCTGGGCATGCGAGTCCCATGAGATCGGCCGGGATATTTCCCATTCAGCCTACCAGGTACACGGTGCCTATATTATCCAGAATGCAGATCTGGCGGGTTTTTCACGCCAGGAACAATACCGGGTGGCAGCGATTATTCATTCCCATCGCGGTAAAATTCTTAAGGATAATTACAAACAGGAAAGCCATAAGAAACTGCGGCAGATGCTGATACGCCTGACCATTGTATTGCGGCTGTCGGTTATTTTTCACCGTAGCCGGGTGGAGAATGCCCTGCCGATGATTGAGCTGAGTGCCGACAAAACTTCGATTACCCTGCGCATACCAGATCAATGGCTGGAAGAACATCCTCTAACCATTAATGATCTGGAAAACGAAGCGAATTACCTGGCCAATATCGGCATCAGTTTACACACCGAGCGTACGCCGTCTGCGGGTCAGCACATAACTAACTGCTCTCCGCCAGATCTTCCAGTAACTTCTCCTGGGCAATAAACGGGTCGCGTCCGTCCTGCGGGCTGGCCTGTACATAGCTGCCATCACTGTTCATTATCCACGCCTGGGTATTATCCAGCAGGTAATATTCCAGCTCGTTAATAATGCGCTCCTGCAGCTGCTTGTTTTCTATGGGCGTGGCAATTTCAACACGGTGGTATAAATTGCGCTCCATCCAGTCGGCGCTGGAAATATACACTTCCGGGTTGTCATCGTTCTTAAAATAAATCACCCGGTCGTGTTCCAGAAAACGTCCCACAATCGAACGCACCTGGATGTTCTCTGAAATGCCCGGCAGGCCGGGACGCAGGCTGCACATGCCACGAATAATCAGGTCAATTTTGACACCGGCTGCGGAGGCCTGGTAGAGCGCGCGAATCATTTCCGCATCCACCAGTGAATTAAGTTTGGCAATGATGCGGCATTCCTTGCCCTGGGTTGCGTGCTGGCGTTCCCGCTCGATTTTGGCTTCCAGGGATTCCTGCAGGGTAAAGGGTGACTGCAGTAATTTATTCAGGTTTTTGGTCTGTCCCATACTGGTCAGCTGGTGGAACACGCGGTTGATGTCTTCGCATATTTTTTTATTCGAGGTGAACAGGCCATAATCGGTATAGAGTCGTGCGGTGCGCGCATGGTAATTGCCGGTACCCACATGGGCGTACTGACGCAAATGCTGTGATTCACGGCGAATCACCAGCAGCATCTTGGCGTGGGTTTTATAGCCCACCACACCATACACCACATGGGCACCGGCTTCCTGCAACTTGGCGGCGAGTGAAATATTCGCCTGCTCATCGAAGCGCGCACGCAGTTCAATCACCACGGTGACTTCCTTACCCAGGCGCGCCGCCTTAACCAGTGCATTAACCACCGCAGAGCTGGGGCCGGTGCGGTACAGGGTCTGTTTTATCGCCAGTACATTGGGGTCAACCGAAGCCTGGCGGATAAAATCAATCACCGGTGCAAATGACTGGTAGGGGTGGTGCAGCAGTACATCCTGCTTGCGGATGGTTTCAAAAATATCCGACTTGAGGGTAATCTTTGCCGGAATCGATGGCACAAAGGGTTTGTATTTCAGGTCCGGCCGATTGATCAGGTCATAAACTTCGTTCAGGCGGTTAACATTCACCGGGCCATCCACCTGGTACAGGTCCTGCTCGCTCAGTTCGAATTTATCCAGCAGGTATTTGCACATGATCTCCGGGCTGTCGTGGGCCATTTCAAGCCGCACCGCATCACCGTAACGGCGTGAGCCCAGTTCGCCTTCTACTGCACGCAGCAGGTCGTCGATTTCTTCCTCATCCACATACAGGTCGCTGTTGCGGGTCACGCGGAACTGGTAACAGCCTTTAACGCTCATGCCGGGGAACAGCGAATCTACATAGGCATGCACCACCGATGACAGAAACACAAAATCATTGGGGCCGCAGTCGCATTCCTCGGCGGGCAGCTGGATAATTCGCGGCAGTGCGCGGGGCACCTGCACGATGGCAAGGCCACTGTTGCGTCCAAATGCATCTTTACCCTTGAGTGACACAATAAAGTGCAGGCTTTTATTGAGAATGCGTGGAAACGGGTGCGCCGGGTCCAGCGCCAGCGGGCTGACAATCGGTAGCAGCTCGTCTTCGAAATACTGGCGCAGCCAGTTATCCATGCAGCTGTTCCACTCGGTGCGGCGCACGAAGTGGATGTTCTCGCTCGCCATATCCTTGTCCAGAATGGTGTTCAGCAGAGTGTACTGTTCACTCACCAGCTCACGGGCGCGCTGGCTGATCAGCTTGAGAATCTGTTGCGGCGAGGTGTTGTCCGGTTCGTTGTGCAGTGCGCCCAGCTCGACTTTCTGCTGGATGCCGGAAACGCGGATTTCGAAAAACTCGTCCATATTGGTGCTGAAGATACACAGAAAGCGCAGGCGTTCCAGCAGGGGAATGCGCGTATCACGGGCCTGCTGCAGCACGCGGGAGTTGAACTCCAGCAGACTCAGCTGCCGGTTGATGTAGTACTCCGGGTGCTTGAAGTCGATTTGCGTGGCTTTCTGTGATGATGTCTCGGGTTCAGCTGCGTTCATGGGTGGTTTGAGTCCGCTTAATTCGAATTAATTGCAGTGTACATTAGATACTAGACCAGATTCGCCATAACCGCTACAGGTTTATTGTGACAATTCTATTGTGTTTCAATGATTTAAGCGCGAAAGCTAATCCAGCAAAGTAGCTTTTTATGGTGTATCCTAAGTAGGCCTGTTACAGGCAGATAGACAGCAGCAGGGCCGTGAAGTGCGCATATAACAGCTGCACCCATGGTTTTTTCCCGCAATCTTGTGTGTGTGATCGCATCTTTGCCCGGAGTTTGCTGCTATGTTTTAGTGATAATCAGGCCTGTGACGTGCATTCCTGGCATGGCACAGGCCTGTATAAAAACATAAGCAGGCGATAGCCGCCTGTTTGCACCGCCTGTGTAGCAGGGTCTGCCTGAAGCCTCTGGTGGGTGCGAATTATCTTCTACCTGGAGTTGATGTATGACGTTTGAGTTTTTTTCCCGGCTCATCGAGGGGCAGCCTGAGCTGTCGTTACTGTTGTGGATTGCGATCCTCATGCTGGTGATGTATGTGGCCAGGCAGCCAGCGCACCATATTATTCTGGTACTGATGCGCAGTATGCGTAATGCGCTGCGGCTGATGGCGCAATCGGTGATGCTGGCGGAAAGGCAGTTGCGCAAGCGTAACCGTGAAGTGTTACTGGCACATGGGCGGGAACACGCGGAACGTTTTATTGAACGTGAGTTCCAGCGGGTAGAAGCACTGGTAAATCGTGACCTGAGTGGTTACCCGTCGCTGCAACGTGATCTGCAGGAACAGATTACCCGCATCGATGAAAACTATACCCAGTCCGGTGAAGTGCCACCCAAACCGCCGGAATGGCTGAAGGCGGTGGATGCGGTTGCGGCGATTCCCGATAACGGCTCCAGTGTGGTGGGCAAGATTCTGCGCGATATTCACAAGACGCTGCGCAATGCGCTGGATAAAAGCATGCAGGAATACCGTCGCGCCAATCGTGATCGGCACAACCTGCTGAAAAAGATGATGCCCTACTGGCGTTCACTCAGCAAAACCCTGACCTCGGTGGAAAAAAAGATCAGTGGACTGGAACAACGCTCAATCATTATCGATGGACAGATGCAGTCCTATGAGGATATTCGTAAACAGACGGAATACGCCGAACGCCTGCTGTCATCTTCTTCCATGACGCAGTTCTTTATTTCCGGGCTGGCGCTGGCGCTGGCGTTTGTCGGCATGTACGTTAACTTCCAGCTGGTGGCTCTGCCCATGGAAGAAATGGTGGGTGCATCCAGTTACCTGGGCTCCAGCTCGATTCGCGCATCCGATGTGGCGGCGCTGTTTATTATCAGCATTGAAGTGATACTGGGTCTGTTCCTGATGGAGTCAGTGGGCATTACTCGCCTGTTCCCGATTATTAATCTGCTGGAAGATCATAAACGAAAAACGATTTTCTGGATTATGCTGAGCTTCCTGTTTATCTTCGCCGGCATTGAAGCCTCGCTGGCTTATATGCGCGACATGCTGGCCGCGGATCGCGAAGCCCTGTCGCAACTGTTGTCCGGTGCCGAAGTGGCCGAACCGGCACTGCGCTGGATTCCTTCAGTAGGGCAGATGGTAATGGGTTTCACCCTGCCATTTGTGCTGGCGTTTGTGGCGATTCCACTGGAGTCCTTTATTCATTCCTCCAGAACCGTCAGTGGATTGCTGGGTGTGTGGTTGCTGCATATGCTGGTGGTGCTGATTCGCTTTACCGGCAATGTTATCAATGGCATTAGCAAGACGATTATCAACGCCTATGACCTGGTGATTTTTATTCCTTTGAAAGTGGAAAACGCGCTCCTGAATAAACGCGTATCAAAGAACAGCTCAGTGGATGTGCAACAGCAAACAGCATCCGATAAGGTAGAGACAAAACAGCCGGAGAAAAAAACAGCAACGGCTGCAGAAACAGATATGGATGAAAACAAATGAAACGGTTATTTCTATCATTTGGTTTAACCATGGCATTACTGATGAGTGTACTCGCGGGTTGCTCCGATACACGTTCCACGCGGGCAGTCTATGTGCTGGTGGATACCTCCGGCACCTACAGTCAGCAATTCGACAAGGTGCAGGGGGTGATGCGTTATTTGCTGGGCAGCCTGCAGCCGGGTGAATCCCTGGCGCTGGCACGTATAGACAGCGCCAGCTTCAGTGAAGAGGATATAGTGGCGCGCATGAGTTTCGACCTGCGCCCATCCATGGCCAATGCGCAGAAGCGTGCGTTCCTGGATTCGGTTGATGCCTTTGGTGAAAATATCCAGGCAAGCAAATACACGGATATTACCGGCGGCATACTGCAGGCCATTGAATACCTGAATGAAACCCGCGCCACGGAAAAATACATTGTGATTTTTTCCGACTTGGAAGAAGACCTGCAGAAAGGCCAGGTGCGGGATTTTCCAATCAACTTTAACGGCAGCCGCGTGCTGGCGATTAATGTCACCAAACTGGGTAGCGACAATGTTGACCCACGCAAATACCAGGAGCGGGTCGACGACTGGTCAGCGCGGGTTGAGCAGGGTAGTGGCGAATGGAAAATGATCAATGACCTGAATCGCCTCGACGCCATCTGGGAATAACTGTTCAAACCTGATAACCGTCGCCCGGCTTTACATTTTGTGTGGATGCCGGGCGGCGGTTTTTTTATAGCCTGCTGATAATCCTTGAAAAACTCAGTCACTGGGCCGGTCTTTGCTTTCTATTCTTGAAAATAAACGGCGTCTGAAGCCGTGAAAATCAACACACTTAATTTTAAAAGGATGCTTTATGGCAAAGCCCGAATGCTGGGGCCTGTATGAAATGCAATACGATGAGCACCCGCTTCGTCTCAGGCTCAATGAAAGCATCGAAGAATTTGTCTGTCACCCCCGTTATAAACACCTGTTGTGTATTGCCATTCCATTGAATGATGCGGATGAAAACGGTTTCGCCCATGCAGAAGAATGTAAATTGCTGGATGAAGTGGAACTGATGCTGCGAGATCAGCTGGAAGCACAGCAACTGTGCGTGTTTGTTGCCGCCGTTACTTCAGATGGCTTCCGACTGTACCTTGCTTACAGCACACAGGTAGCCGCCTGTGAAGATATTGTTGCCGCGATTGACCTTGACTGGATCTACCACTCGATCAGCAGCTATGCGCAGGAAGATCGCAACTGGGAAGCGCTGGAAGCACTGCTTGAGTTGCAGCCGCAGAATCACTATTAAACGAAATACAGTAAGTTGGCACCTGGCCATGAGCGGGCATTTAAAAAGATTGAGTCCGCAAATTAACGCGAATACACGCAAATAAATGCAAAAGCACTTTTATGTTGCACTCCTGCGGCGTGCAACATAGAACATTAGCGTCTATTTGCGTTATTAGCGGACCAATTCTTTTCATCTTTTTCTCGTTCCCACGCTCCCGCGTGGGAATGCATACGCCACAGTCAAAGTTGACGACCCCCAGGAGGTTCCCACGGAGGACTGTGGGAACCAGTGCGTAACACAGCAAAGGGTTCCTGGCAGGAGCATGGAAACCATCTGGACCGCAGAGTCTCACAGGGAGTACTGACTAATGGGCAGAAGCCGCTACAAAATTATCGAGCCCCAGCAACCACACTTCGTCACCTTGACGGTGCTGCACTGGATTCCGGTATTCACGCGCCCGGATACTGTCAACATACTGCTCGATGCCCTGCGCTTTTTAAGCAAGGATGGTCTTAAAGTGTATGCCTGGGTTGTATTAGAAAACCATTGCCATCTTATCCTGCAAAGCCAGGCGCTGGATAAAGATATTGCGCGCCTTAAATCATGGACTGCCAAAAACCTGATTCAATATCTTGTAGATCACAAGGTAAGGCAAATTCTGGATCAATTAGTATTTTACAAGAAAGCCCATAAAGATGATCGTGCCTATCAATTCTGGCAGGAAGGGGTGCATCCTGAGTTGATTCAAGGTGAGGATATGATGCGTCAGAAGATTGAATACATTCACCAGAATCCGCTTAAGCGGGGGTATGTGGATGAAGCCGTACATTGGCGATATTCCAGCGCCAGAGATTACGCTGGATTACCTGGCTTGTTGGAGGTTTGTACAGTATGGTAATCTGGCCGTTATTCCCATTTTGGGGAGTGAGAATGCATAATAACCCGCATAGCACAACAGGGGTTCCCACGCAGGAGCATGGGAACCAGCCGGAAGATGACTGCATATTCTCGTTCCCACGCTCCCGCGTGGGAATGCATACACCACAGTCAAAGGTGACGTCCCCCAAGTGGTTCCCACGGAGGACGTGGGAGCCAGTAATGCATTAGAATACATCTGGGTACGCATCGGCAAACCCGCGCAGCCCCTGTAAGCCGCCACCATGTATGGCAAGGATGCGGCTGCCTGGCTTGAAGTAATCCTGTTCTATCAGCTGATAAATGCCATACAGCATCTTGCCGCTGTAAACCGGTTCCAGCTGAATCCCATGCTGCTGTTTAAACTGGCGAATAAATTTATGCAGTGTGTCATCAGCCCTGGCAAAGCCGCCGAAGTGATAATCGTGATTCAGTGACCAGTTGTTATATGTCACCTGCTGCTGTTGAAAATAATCTTCAAGCTGCTGTAACAGCGCCGGGTTTTTCATTACCACAAATCCCAGGTAGTGGGTTTGCTGCGCGGTATGCGATGATGAGGCATGCTGGCTGACCAGTGCCGAGAACTGGGTGCCGCTGCCCACTTCGCAACAGATAACGTCATAGGGCCGATCCAGCTCATCCTGTAATTCAGCACAGCCCTGTCGCCCCGCTGCATTATTACCACCTTCGGGAAGCAGGTAAAACTCACCATGCTTTTGCTTTAACTGCTGAATAAATTCACTGGAGTCCCGCTTTCTGTAATCCGCGCGGCTAATAAATTCCAGCTGCATGCCCCAGTCCTGCATATCCTGCAGGCTGGGGCTCAGTATGGCGGGACGTTCTCCACGAATAATGCCGATGGTCTGGAAATTAAACAGTCGTCCGGCGGCGGCCAGTGCATGTAAATGGTTGGAGTAGGCGCCGCCGAAGCTGAGAATTGTTTTCGCTGATTGTTCTGCGGCGGCTAGCAGGTTGTATTTGAGTTTGTGCCATTTATTGCCCTGAATCACCGGGTGAATCAGCTCGTCCCGTTTTATAAACAGCTGGATGTTTTTCTCGGTCAGTAACGGCTCGTTCAGTTGGGTAATCGGTGAGGGCTGTTGCAGTGCATTGAAATCTGCCTGCCATGAAGCGGGTATGGCTGCGGGGGTAAAAGGCATGGTGTGTGTAGCAATTGCCGCACCGCTCGGGTCGGTGCAGCAATGATCAGTAGAGTTGTCGTTTAGCGGGCAACCACATGCACAACCGAGTCGCGTTCAAAGAATACCACTCGGTCATCGTAAACCCAGCGGCTAATGGGTGGCTGGCCAACCGCAGGCACGATTTCACTGGGGCGTCCCAGTTCGCTTTCTACGGTTTGTGTGCTCATGCCACGGCGAGGGAAGTCCAGCAGCCGTACGCGGGCGGGCTGGTTGCCGGTGGGCATATTCAGTACATCACCGCTTTTGTGGGTTTCACTGCGCAGGGTTTGTGCCGGGGCGGTTTCAGTTGTGGCTGCGGCGGGTGCTGAAACCCGTTCTTCCTGCATATAGGCCGGCTGTGCTTCTTCGCTGGATGCGCTCACCGGGGCTGGAATGCCCGAGCTACTGGTTGACTGGGCGGCTGGCTCGGCAGCCTGCTGGGCAATGGGTGATGCGCTTTCTTCACTCCAAGGGCTGCTGGCGTAGGCCGCCGTGCCGCAGAGGCTGAGTATCAGTAAGCTGGATGTTCTGGTTAAAAATTTGTTCATTGCACTGTGCCATTATTTTCTGTTTGTACAGATTCTAGTCTTTTTCTATAAAAAATACAGTTGCTTAGGAACAAATTTTAACCTGACACTTCAGCGTGTGGACTAGGGCACCTCTGAATAATGCTGATATGTCTCTGCGAGCCCTGAAGCGCACATCTACGGTGTTGTGCTTCTTGTGAAGGACCTGGCCATTCACTGCGAAGCACGCCTTGTATCTGCACGCTTCAGGTCTCGCAGAGACATATCAGCATTGTTCAGAGGTGCCCTGGATCAAATCTTGCCAGTTGTAGTTTGGGTCGAGCAGATCCCGGTAGCAGATATCCCCATTGGCCAGCCAGGCTGGACGGTGGCCCGGTACCAGCGCATCAGAATCTCACCTGTCTGGCTGTTGCGCAGGATAATTTCCGGCTGGCTCAGGTGCAGCCGGGCATCGACCTGTATGCTCATAGTCTGTTCTCTTATTGATGTTAATGAGAATTATTATCATTAAGAGATTGGCTGTCAAGTGGGATGTTCAGCTTTTAAATATGCAGTCTGGGGCTGTCCTGCAGCAGGGCATACTGCTCGCGCAGTTCGAGTATGTGCTGCTCCCAGTACTGGTTGCTGTTGAACCAGGGAAAATTCATTGGAAAGCTGGGGTCATCCCAGCGCCTGGCCAGCCAGCAGGCATAATGCATCTGGCGCAGGCAGCGCAGGGGTTCCACCAGCTGTAATTCGGCGGGTGGCAGTTCGGCAAAGTCAAAGTAGCCATCCAGCACATGGTTGAGCTGTTGCTGCTGTTCATGGGCCTCATCACCGGAGAGCAGCATCCACAGGTCCTGCACTGCCGGGCCATTACGGCAATCATCGAAATCGACAAAGTGGGGGCCATTATCGGTCCACAGGATATTGCCCGCGTGGCAGTCACCGTGCAGTCGAATGGACTGGTAGGGGCAGGCCGCAAAGCGCTGCTGTAACAGCGTGATCAGGTCCTGGCTCAGGCTGCGGTAGGCCTCTTCCAGGTAATCGGGAATAAACTGCTGCTTAAGCAAATAATCTGCGCTGGCGATGGCGTAGTCATCGATGCTGATGGATGGCCGGTGAGTGAACGGCTGTTGCCCCGCGGCCAGGTGAATCCGTCCCAGAAAGCGGCCGATCTGTTGCAGGTGTTGCGGATTATCCAGCTCGGCAATACGTCCGCCCGCCTGCGGATAGAGTGCGAAGCGGTAGCCCTGGTAGTGATGCAGGCTGTGCTGATTGAGTCGCAACGGCGCCACCACCGGAATTTCCAGCTGGGCCAGCGCCTCGGTGAATTCGTGCTCTTCCAGTATCTGTGCATCGCTCCAGCGATTGGGGCGGTAGTATTTGCCGATCAGCCGTGAGGTGGATTGATCCAGGCCAGATTGATCAAGACTGGTATCAAGACCAATCTGGTAGACGCGGTTTTCATAGGAATTGAGTGCAAAGATGCGGGCGTCACTGTGCAGGCCAAGGGATTCAACCGAATCGATGATCAGGTCCGGGCTGAGGCGGGCAAAGTCGTGCTGGGGATTATGTTCGTCCATTTAGCGCATCAGGTCAGCGCGTCAGGCCGCGGTCCATCCCTGGACGGAGTGCTTTCATCAGGCTTTGACTTTACGCAGCACCAGGCAGGCATTGGTGCCGCCGAAACCGAAGTTATTGGTGAGCACGGTGTTGAGTTCCACATTGTCACGGCGTTCGGTGACCAGTGGCATGCCTTGCAGCTGTTCATCCAGGGTTTCCACATTGACAGAGCCCTGGATAAAGTTGTTTTCCATCATCAGCATGCAGTAAATCGCTTCCTGCACACCCGCCGCGCCCAGTGAGTGGCCCGACAGTGATTTGCTTGAGCTGAAGGGTGGTATCCTGTCGCCAAAGGTCTGCTTGATCGCATTGGATTCGGCCACATCACCCACCGGTGTGCTGGTGCCGTGGGTATTGATATAGTCGATGGGGGTGTCCACCGTGGCCAGCGCCTGCTGCATGCAGCGTACCGCGCCTTCACCGGAAGGGGCCACCATGTCATGGCCGTCGGAGGTGGCGCCATAGCCCACCACTTCGGCGTAGATTTTCGCGCCGCGGGCCAGTGCGTGTTCCAGTTCTTCCAGAACCACCACGCCGCCGCCACCGGCAATTACAAAGCCATCGCGATCTGCATCGTAGGGGCGTGAGGCCTTGTCCGGGGTTTCATTGTACTTGGTGGAGAGTGCGCCCATGCCATCGAATAGCATGCTCAGGCTCCAGTGCTCTTCCTCGCCGCCGCCGGCAAATACGATGTCCTGTTTGCCCATCTGGATCTGCTCAACGCCGTTGCCGATACAGTGGGTGCCGGTGGCACAGGCCGAGCTGATGGAGTAGTTAACGCCCTTGATCTTGAACGGGGTTGCCAGGCAGGCAGACACCGTGCTCGACATGGTGCGTGGCACCATATAGGGGCCTACGCGGCGAATGCCTTTTTCACGTAATGTGTCAGTGGCCACAATCTGGTTGCTGGGCGAACCGCCGCCAGAGCCCATAATAATGCCGCTGCGCGGGTTGGAGACCATGTCCTCGCTGAGGCCGGCATCGGCAATCGCCTGCTGCATCGAGATATAGGCATAGGCCGCCGCATCGCCCATAAAGCGCTTAACCTTGCGGTCGATATGTGCGTCCAGGTCGATATCCACCGAACCCGCTACATGGCTGCGCATGCCGACAGCTTTGTATTCTTCCTGAAACTTGATGCCGGAACGGCCTTCACGTAGCGATTCGGTTACGCTTTCTTTGTCATTGCCCAGACAGGAAACAATGCCAAGCCCGGTGATTACAACTCGTTTCATCTGTGGATTACCTAAAAATCATCTGTTTTACTGAACAGGCCAACACGCAGGCCCTGTGCGGTATAAATCTGTCGGCCATCGACGCTCACCGTGCCATCGGCAATGCCCATGATCAGGCCACGGGCAATTACCCGCTTGATATTGATCTGGTAGCTGACCTTTTTCGCTGTGGGCAGCACCTGACCAGTGAATTTTACTTCACCAACACCCAGTGCACGACCTCTACCCGGGTGGCCTTTCCAGCCCAGGTAAAAGCCCACCAGCTGCCACATGGCGTCCAGGCCGAGACAGCCCGGCATCACCGGGTCGCCGGGAAAATGGCACTCGAAGAACCAGAGGTCAGGGGTAATATCCAGTTCGGCCTTGATTTCGCCCTTGCCGTATTCACCGCCTTCTTCTGTAATCAGATTGATGCGGGACATCATCAACATGTTGGGAACCGGCAATTGGGCATTGCCTGGGCCAAAAAGTTCGCCGTAGCCGCATTTCAGCAGTTCTTCGTAGCTGTAGGAGCTTTGTTTCGTCATGGGTTGGGGTTGCCTTGGATATACGTCTGTTCTTTGGGGTGTCGATTGTAACGGAAACTTGCCCCCGATGGTATTGCGAACTGCAGCAAGTGCTGTGCATGTCGCCCTGTGTGGCGCGAAATAGCATAGAAGTCCGCTAGAAACGCACTAAAGTGCAGGAGCACTTTGAACGAGCGAATGCTCGGCCCGAAGGGTGGAGCACAGGATGTGCGGAATACTAAAGTGCAGGAGCACTTTGAACGTACGAATGTACGGCCCGAAGGGTGGAGCACAGGATGCAATGCTGTAGGTTGGGGTGACGCAGGAACCCCAACAGCCTGGTTCGCTATCGATTTTTGTTGGGGTGCGTTCCTTACCCCAACCTACGCGTTCCGGGCTTCCGGCTCTGGACAAAGGAGCAACGACTAACGACTAACGACTTCTGAATACCGCACATCCTGTGCATCTTTGCTACCAGCTCCTGCCTCGCGCGGAATACCGCACATCCTGTACATAAAAAAGCCCTGCGAGGCAGGGCTTTAAGTTTTATGTGCACCTGTTTGATGCAGGGGAGTCTAGTCGGTAAAGAACTGCTGGGAGAAATTCACCTGGGCCGTTATGGTTTCGCCATCCGGTGTGGCCTTGATATCAAACTTCAGGGTTTCGCGGTTGGCAACCTGCGCCTGGGCCAGGTAGTAGATGGCTTCTCCGTCATGAATTTCCTTAAACTCCAGTGTCTTGGTCTGTCCATTCAGGTTGCTGGCAAAACCTTCGATATTTGCTTTTACCGGCTTGCTGGCATCACCGTCCTTCTTCTGCACGGTAATATTGACCACCATGCGATTGTTACGCCGCGTGAGTGAATAGGCCTTGGCGATTTCCGGGGTAAGGATGTCGCTTCTGAAGGCGTTATAGTGGACAATATAATTACCGAAAGTCTTTGAGTTTTCGGCAAAGGCGGGGATTGAAACAGCGCTTGTCAGCAGGAGGAGTAAGGTGATGAAGCTGGATTTAAGTGTAGTCATATGGATTCTCTCTCAACAAGTTGGGACCCTGTAACTAATAACTATAGCCCATAAAAGTGCGCTTTTCCGTGGCATTAGTCAATCAGCAAAAGCGCTTTTACCGCAAGGCATAACAGGCCCTGGTCATTGTATTAGGGCTGTGGTGAGTTAACCATGAATATAAAAACGGCTAGCCCTGTGTTAATCGATACCAGGCAAATGAAGTTCCTGCTGCCACTGAAACAGCTGCAGGCAGATCATCGCCAGCAACTGGCGAGTCACGCCCATGTATTTGAACTGGCTGCGGGTGAGCGGCTGTCTGCCAGTGAGGAAACTGGCTGGTTTGTTTACCTGCTGCAAGGTCGTTTGAAGTTTGTCGACAATGAGCCGCCGCTGTTACTCAAACACAGTGACGAGCGGGCATTACATCCATTGTTCGCCGAAGGGCCGCCCCACACCCATGTGATTGCGGGCAGCCGCTGTGTACTGGCACGGGTGGATAAACAGATGTTTCACAGCCTGGTGCAGCGTGAGTTGCTCACCGGTGAGGAAGTGGAAAACGTCGAGATGAGCGAGGTGGAAGGCGCGCTGTTTAACGATATTATGCAGGCCTATAATTCCGCCAGCCTGCAATTGCCCAGCCTGCCGGAAATCGCACTCAAGGTAAAAAACGCATTGTCGCGCACTGATACCAGTGCTGTAGATGTGGCGCGTATTGTGGCGGCGGATCCGGTGATGGCAACACGCCTGATTGCGGTTGCCAACGGCCCCCTGAATCGCGGGATTGAACCGGTAACCAGTATCCAGCAGGCGGTGGTACGGCTCGGAACCCAGGTGTGTAAAAACCTGGTCATGAGCCTTGCTATGAGCCAGCTGTTTAAAAGCCAGTCCAGCCAGCTGAATCAACGCATGCAGCAGCTGTATGACCGGAGTGTCGATGTTGCGGCGATTGCCTTCGCATTGTCACGTCTCAGTGGTAAGCTCAACCCGGACCATGTATTGCTGGCTGGCCTGTTACATGACATCGGTGTGGTGTCGATTCTGGCGCATATCGAAAAAACCGGTCTGCTGGTGGAGAGCGAAGCCGAGCTGGATGCCATTGTTGCGCGCCTGAAAGGGTTTGTCGGTGCAATGGTGGTGCGCCACTGGGAACTGCCGGATGATTTCCTGAATGTGGTGGAAAATTATGATGACTGGCAGCGCAGCAGTGGCCAGCAGGTGGATGTGAGTGATCTGATTACTGCGGCGGCGATTTATAGCCGGCTGAAGCGGCATGAAGTTAAAGGCCTGCCAAAAATTGAGCAGGTACCGGCGCTTGCGAAAATTTTTCCGGCAAAACACGATACACAGTTTATACATGAGGTGCTGGAAAGTGCCCATGATGAAGGGGTGTCGATTATGCAGTTATTGCGCATGTAGTCGTCTGGAAACAGACGCTTCAGGGAGAGTGCCTGACGCCGCGGTTGGATTGCAAGGCCAGGCTGATGAGACGATATATTATTCGAAGTTACGGATAACCCCGGCAACCACGCCCAGCACCTGAACGTCTTCATTCTTCAGGATAATCGGTTCCATCTCCGGGTTGGCGGGTTGCAGGCGAATGCCATCGGCTTCAATATAAAATTTCTTCAGTGTCACCTGCTCGTTATTGATCAGGGCCACCACCGACTGGCCGTTTTCTGCGGTGATGCGTTTTTCCACCACGATAATGTCGCCATCAAGAATATTGTCATCAATCATCGAGCTGCCCTGTACGCGCAGCGCATAGGTATTTTTGCGCACCATATTGGCGGGTACACGCACCAGGTCCTGTTCTTCAACGCATTCGATCGGATTACCGGCGGTGATTTTTCCCAGTAATGGAATTTCAACCATCTCGGTCGAATCCAGCAGAGATTCATCCAGTTCGGCGGGCCATACCGGGCGTTGTGACTTGCTGAGTAACAGGCTGACATTGTTCATATTATATTTTTATCCATTTAGCGTGGTTGGCTTGCAGCTGATTAAATAGTAGAACAAATCAGGGCAATATCAAGTAAACGATTTAAACAGTTCGCCAATCGCCTGGGAGAGTTTCTCTGAGCGCTCGGTGTTTCTGATCGCCTGGTGAATGCTGTCCTGCATGCCGGGGATATTAATCAGATCGACAATCACCAGGTTAAAGAAGGTCTGTCCCTCGCTGCAGTTCGCCAGTGCTTCGAGAAACAGTGCAATGGTTTGCGGGTTCTGCAAGGCGAGCCAGCTACGGCCGGAAATCGAGGCCAGCACTTCGGGGTTACTGCCGCAGGGTGACTGCAGAATTTTCTGCAGTTGCTGCGTTAGCAGTTCGCTGTGTTGCGTATTGGAAATAGCACGAATGCACAGCGAAATAAAATTGGCATTGGTGTCGTCTTTTGCCAGCTCCTGTTCAATCAGGCTGGCCACTGCGCGGGTGATCTGCTCGTCAACCGCTTCATGTTCCAGGCACTGTGCCAGGGCTTCAAACGGCTGAGGTGGCATCTGCTGGATGGCATCGGGCAAAAGCGCGGCGTTATCATCCTGATCCAGGCGGGCACAGACATCGGCAATGCCCTGGAACCCAACAAAGGCCCACTGGTCATAGCCGGGCTTGCCGGCGAAGTAATCCCGCGCATGTTCATAATAACTGGAGGCGGGTTTGCCTAGCAGCTTTGCCGCCTTGGCGTGAAAGCAGGCCATGTGTTCCTGTTTGGGTTTAAAACCATAGGGATTACTTTCATCGTCCTGCTCGGACTGATCGCGGTTAATCAGGCGCAGCACAAAATCATCGCGAATACCTGATGTCAGTTTGCCGGTGGCATCCAGTGGAAAACGCAGAAACCAGATCACCAGTTCGTCGTTCTCTTTTTCATTCCACACCACGAAACCCAGCCAGGCCTGTTGCTGTAGTGGCAATGGGTAGGCGATGTCGCCCTGTTCAAAGGCGAGAAAAACATCCCGTGGAATTTCTTCGAGTCGGCGACCCATATCGAAGACGCTAAACTGTGTGCCGGCCTGATCCAGAAAATCGGTGATGCCGTTTATTTCACTCATAGGGCTTCCTCAATCACAACTCGAACTGGCTTCGAGTGGCAGCCTCGCTCAATCGGGCGAGCTGCATTACAGCGTGTATTTACTGCGGTTAAACTATTCGGTTATATATTGGCTGCGTTAAGCAAGTTTTAATTCACCCTGAGACGCCTGCAGGCTGTGTTCCCCCTGCAGAAATGCCTCGACTTCACGGCCGCCGTGCTTGTAACGCCAACCCTGCATCAGTGGCACCTCCAGCTCGCCCTGCAGTACATCTTCAAGATCCTTGCGGGAGGCCAGGTTCAGCGGCGTAATGCTGTGCTCATCGGCTTTTAATTTTAAAATGGCATTCAGCACATCGACAAGGGCTTCTTCGCGCATATTGAGCTTGCGGCGTTTTGTCAGTTTGGGCCATTCTTCCTGGGGTAGCTGCATTGCCTGGTTCATCTGCGCCAGTAACTGCGCCGCATCGTCATTGCTCAGGCGCGTTTTATTGAGTGAGCGCAGGCGGGTAATTTTTTCCACGCTGTCGGGTTTGATGCGTGCAATATCAATCAGCGCATCATCGGAAATAATCCGTCGACGCGGACGGTTGCGTTGTTGAGCAACCTGTTCGCGCCAGTCCGCCAGTGCCTGCAGTATTGCCAGCTGCACGCCTCTGAGTCGCTGGTTGCCCTTGACCTTTTTCCAGATACTGCGGTTATCCACGGTAAAGTGCGTTGGCTTGCACAGATTGGCAAAATCATCGTCCAGCCAGCTCAGTCGATTGAGTTTGTCCAGCTGGGCATGCATTTTCTGGTAGGCCTGCGCCAGGTAATACACATCGCTGGCTGCATACTGCAGTTGCTCATCGCTTAGCGGGCGTTTCAGCCAGTCGGTGCGTGACTGGGATTTATCAATTTCGATATTCAGTTCTTTCTGAATCAGCGCGGCGTAACCGATCTGGTCGCCATAGCCCAGCAGACCAGCGGCAATCTGTGTGTCGAATACCGGCCAGGGCAGGGTCTGGAATAACTGGTTAAAAATTTCCAGGTCCTGATAGGAAGCGTGCAGCACCTTGATCACCTGCGGGTTTTTCAGCAGTGCAATAAACGGTGAAAAATCCTCAATGCTTAAAGGATCAACACAGTAGGTGGCATCACCGTTGGACAGCTGAATCAGTGCCAGTTCCGGGTAGTAGGTGGTTTCGCGGTGAAATTCGGTGTCGATGCACACCACCTTGCTGGCACTCAGTGCGTCGCAGGTGTGAGCAAGAGACTGGTCGGAATCGATATAGGTAATATCCATAGATCAGCAAACTTGTGAGATTTTAGACAGCCGCCATTGTACAGATAAACAGCCGCTGAAATTTGATTATTTGGCCGGGTCGACTGATCGGGTCAGTGAGATTTTACTGTTTGGGTCCCAGCAGTTCGATCTGGTAACCGTCGGGGTCTTCGACAAAGGCAATAATGGTGCTGCCTGCGTTCATCGGACCGGCATCGCGGATAATCTTGCCACCCTGCTGTTTTATTTTGTCCACCGCCTGGTACACATCATCCACTTCAACTGCCAGGTGGCCAAAGCCATTGCCCAGGTCATATTCCGTGGTGTCCCAGTTGTGGGTAAGTTCAATCGCGGTGTTGCTGGCTTCATCGCCATAGCCGAGAAAGGCGAGGGTGAAGCGTCCCTCGGGGTAATCTTTCTGGCGCAGTAATTTCATCTCGAGGGTTTCAGTGTAAAAACGAATTGATTGCTCAAGGTTACCGACCCGAAGCATGGTGTGTAAAAGTCGCATTGTTTATATCCTCAATCAGATTAATCCACCAGCTTCGGGCGGCTGGTTTTTTGCGCAATCGTCGGGTAATTCAGGTTGATAAAATCAATCAGGATATTGCCGGTTTCAGTGAGCAGTGGCGTTGGCCCATCAGTGTCTTCTGCTTCATCGGTGAGTTGCGGATTGTTTTCGTCGTCGATCAACGGCTCTTCAATTTCATCCAGGCTGCTGATCGGTTTCATGCCCAGTGCTTTGCGGCGTTTGTTTTCCAGTTCGATCTGCGCGCTTTCCAGTTCCTGCTTTTCCGCGCGACGTTCAGCTTCATTCAGTGATACCTGCTTGATGCGCCGACGTTCATCAATCAGTTGATTGGTTTCAACCAGGTGTTTGAAATCCGCCGAGCGCTGTGCGCGTTTTTCGTGCAGTGCCTGTAGTTTTGGTAACTGTGACGAAAAATCATTCAGTTCATTAAAGCGTGCAGGTTGAATCTTGTCCCAGGGCAGCGCCGCCTGCAGTGCGTTTTCACCCACTTCATTGATGTCGTACAGTGATGGCAGTTCAATGTCGGGGATCACGCCACGGTTCTGTGTGCTGTCGCCGCTAATGCGATAGAACTTCTGCTGGGTGAGGGTAATCTGGCCATGGGATAAGGGCATCATCGACTGTACCGTGCCCTTGCCATAGGTTTGCGTGCCCACCACGATGCCGCGACGGTAATCCTGAATTGCACCGGCAAATATTTCCGAGGCCGAGGCACTGAGTCGATTCACCAGTACCGCCAGCGGACCGTCGTAGACGGTTTCGTTGTCCTTGTCCTGGTTGATATACACCCGGCCGGAAATATCCCGCACCTGCACCGTGGGGCCGTTTTCAATAAACAGGCCGATCAGTGTATTCACTTCATGTAATGAGCCGCCACCATTGTCGCGCAGGTCGACGATAATGCCATCGACCTTTTCTGCCTTGAGTTCCTGCAGTAATTTTTGCACATCGCGGGTGGTGCTTTTGTAATCCTTGTCACCGCGGTTGGCGGCTTCAAAGTCGATATAAAACTTGGGGATGTCGATCACGCCCAGGCGGTAAGGCTTGCCGTAGGTATTAAATTCCAGAATTTCACTGCTGGCGTCCTGTTCATCCAGTTTTACATTGTCGCGGGTAATGGAAATAACTTTTGTGCTGCTGGTGTCGATGGCACTGGCTTTTAAAATCGCCAGTCGCACTACTGTGCCTTTTTCACCGCGAATCAGGTCCACTACATCGTCCAGACGCCAGCCAATCACATCGACGATTTCACCGTCCTTGCCCTGTCCCACACCAACGATGCGATCGCTGGCTTTCAGTTCACCCGCTTTATCGGCGGGGCCGGCGGGAATCAGTCGGGTGACTTTGGTGTATTCATCTTCGCTTTGCAGCATGGCGCCAATGCCCTGCAGTGACAGGCGCATGCGGATATTAAAATTTTCGGTGGCACGGGGTGAAAAATACTGGGTATGGGGGTCATAACTCAGGGTCAGGGTGTTCATATAGATGCGGTAGGCGTCTTCCGCATTATTCTGCTGGATACGTTTCAGCTGATTATTGTAACGTTTGCTCAGCAGTTCATTAATATCAGCATCTTCCTTGCCGGAAAGACGAAGGCTGAGTACATCGTTTTTCAGGCGCTTGCGCCACAGTTCATCCAGTTCCTGCTTGCTCTGTGGCCAGGCGTGGTTTTCCCGGTCCAGGTAGAGTACGTCATCGCCATTGAAGTCGAGTTTGTCTATGCCCTGTTCAAGTTGGCTCAGCATAAACTGAATGCGTTCTGCCACGCGCTGCTGGTAGCGGTTGAAAATCACAAAACCCGGATCAACCCGGCGGGCGCGGAAGGCATCGTCGAGCTGGTAACGCAATGGCTCGAATTCACTGATATCGCTTTGCAGAAAATAGCTGCGGTTGCCGTCCAGTTCTTTCAGGTAGCGATCGAAAACCACCGAGGATAAGTCATTATCCATGCGCAGCTGATTGCGATAGTAATGCTGCTGTGACAGGCGATTGACAATTTCAGCGGTGCTCAGGCTGTGCTCGTCCAGGGGCTTGAGTGTTTCCAGCTGGATCTGTGTGCTCGCCTGAAGCGGCAGGCCGAGCAGCAGGCTGAATGTCAGGGTAAAAACGGCAGTTAAAAACTTCATATGATTATTCGGGGTCATTAAAATAAAAGGCTGCTCTGACTTTTCTCGGTAACGTTTCGGTATGACCAGTTTCGTGGCGGGTAATTCAGTGCAATCGTGATTGTAGCAAACTTGGGCCCGCCGCGGTGGGCATTAATCCACATGCAGCTCAAGTGGTTGCACCTGCCCATCCTGGTAGCGGTAGGCGCGCATATCCAGCACACCCTTGGTGCTCAGGGAAATAATGATATTCAGCGCATCGTTATAGGCCGACTCCTTCACGTCCCGCACCGAGGGGATGGCAGCGCTGTGGGGGTGGCTGTGAAAGATGGCAAACAGGCTCTGCTGCTGCTCGCGCATACTTTTAAAGGCGTCGATCTGCTGTTGCGGGTGCATTTCGAACAGGTGGCCGTTTTCTTCGGCAATATTGCTGATCGGATACAGCTGGTAGCGGCCATCGTCGCTTCTGGCGATCAGGCCGCAGATTTCCGCCTCCGGTTGATGTTGTGCCAGGGTCAGTAGCCTGTTGGCCAGTGTACGCGGGATGGTGTATGAGTCAGTCATGCCAGTGAATTCTATGCTCGATTATGTTGCTGGATTTACAGGGGCGAGTTGCCGCAAACGGGGCAGTTGGGGTCTTTTTTCAGTTTCATCACGCGCCAGTCCTGGTAGAGCGCGTCGTTAATCAGCAGCTTGCCGGTAAGGGTTTCCCCATAGCCGGTGAGCAGCTTGATGGCTTCCATTGCCTGGATCGAACCGATAATACCCACCATCGGCGCCATTACGCCGTTCTCGCTGCAGCTGGTGTCTTCCTCCCCGGCCTCGTCATACAAGCAGCGGTAGCAGGGGCTGTCGGCCTTTTTAAAGTCAAACACACTGACCTGGCCTTCCATGCGAATCGCCGCGCCGGATACCAGCGGGGTCTGTGTGCGGTGACAGGCGCGGTTAATCATAAAACGGCTGGCAAAATTATCCGTGGCATCCACCAGCAGGTCCACGGTCTCCAGTTGCTGCTGCAGTTCCTCCTGGGACAGGCGCCGTGCAATACAGCGGGTCTGCACCGCCGGGTTAATCGAGGCGATGCGTTTTGCCGCCGAGTCCACCTTATTCTGCTGCAGGCTGTCGCTGTCGTGGATAATCTGCCGTTGCAGGTTGGACAGGTCGACCTGGTCATCATCCACCAGGGTCAGGCGACCCACACCGGCGGCGGCCAGGTACATGGCCACGGGGGAGCCCAGTCCGCCCAGCCCCATAATCAGTACATGGGCATCAAGGAGAGTCTGTTGGGATTCTGTGCCGAAATCCGGCAGCAGTATCTGGCGGCTGTAGCGCAATAGTTGCTCGTCATTCATTGCGCAATCTTAGCCCGGATGTCGCATAAATTACACATGCCCTCGCTAGTTTCTTGATTGCCCAGCACATTTTTCTCAGTCGGGCGTATGAGTCACTACGCCACTTCTTCGAAAAATGCACTGGGCAATCAATATACTACGCGATCATCATGTGAATTTACGCAACATCCGGGCTAGCAGGTTTGCAGGGCTGTCTCATTAGCGCAATGCGACTATGGCAAGAGGTGGGAAGGGGCTAAGCGGGGCTTACAGGTATTTGCGCCAGTGCTGCGGGCGCTTGTCGCGGCAACCGTGGCACAGGCTGCTGTAGCGTTTAATGAACACCTGGGTGGTGCTGTCGGTGTTCTCGGACACGCCCAGGTTGGCGCGCTGGGTTTCTTCTGCGTATTTATACAGGGCGCGCTTCATGCGGTTGATCAGGCGGCCATCCAGGTGGTAGCCAAGACGCACCAGCACCTCTTCGATGGTTTCCAGGGTCAGGTGGCGCACATCGTAGGTGATAAACAGCGACAGTTCATCGGTGTGGGTGATATCCATCACGCCTTCGGCGTCCGCCAGCAAGAGTAATGCACTGCGTGCCTGGTTGGGATCCGGGTGCAGATGGCAGAACCTGAGTTCGCGGCGTTTTATTAGTTCATCTGAGTCGCTCATGGCTAATAACTTAGAATAAGTGTGACTATTTTACAAGGGATTTTCTGCTTTTGCGCGGCAGCGACTGTTTATTTAATAAAGCGCCGAGTATTGTTTATAAATAATTGATAATTAATTGATTTTTCCAGATGTCAGGCGTGGGTTTCCCGATAGATCATGGTGCTGCTGAATCGAATGGAAGTGATTTTTGTGAAAAATATCGTTCACTTCTGTCTTCTGGTCGTAGCCGTGTTCAATAAACAGCTGTCCGCCAGGTTTGAGAAATCCCGGCGCAGTGGCGCAGATATGGCGGATGGCATCCAGTCCATCGTCGCCGGAGGCGAGTGCGCTCAAGGGTTCGAAACGCACATCGCCCTGTGACAGGTGGGGGTCGGACTGGGGGATATAGGGCGGGTTGCTGGCAATCACATCGAATGTGCGCCCCTGCAGTGCGCTGAACCAGTCGCTGTGGATAAATTCAACACTGACGCCGAGTCGCTCCGCATTGCGTTGCGCTACCTGTAATGCCGCCTCGCTCCGGTCACTGGCGCTGATCTGCCAGCTGGGTCGTTCATGGGCCAGTGCCAGTGCAATCGCGCCACTGCCGGTGCCCAGGTCCAGCAGTTGAATCGGTGCTTCTGTCGGGTGGCGGGTCGGGTAGTGGGCCAGAATTTGCTCCACCATCAGCTCGGTGTCGGGGCGGGGAATCAGGGTGTCGGGGCTTACCTGCAATGGCAGCGACCAAAACTCCCGCTCGCCGGTGAGGTGGGCGATGGGGTGCCCCTGCAGGCGTTGCTGCAGCAGTTGCTGGAACTGCTGCAGTTGTGCCTGCAGCGGGGTGTTTTCCGGCCAGGTCAGCAGGTAGCTACGAGCCTTGCCCAGGCTGTGTGCCAGCAGTATCTCCGCATCCAGCCGCGGCGAGTCACTGATTGTGCTCAGCTGCTGGCTGGCCGATTCGATCAGCTGGCGGATATCCATGCTTTATTCAGACAGCGCGGCCAGCTGCTCCGCCTGGTATTCATTGATCAGTGGCTCGATCACCTGGTTGAGGTCGCCCTGCATAAATTCATCCAGCTTGTACAGGGTGAGGTTGATGCGGTGATCGGTGATGCGGCCCTGGGGAAAGTTGTAGGTGCGGATGCGCTCCGAGCGGTCGCCAGTGCCCACCAGAGATTTACGAGTCTGTGCCTGTTCGGCACGCTGTTTTTCCTGCTCGGCACTCACCAGTCGTGCCTGCAGCAATGACATGGCGCGGGCCTTGTTCTTGTGCTGCGAGCGCTCGTCCTGGCACTCCACCACCACGCCGGTGGGCAGGTGGGTCAGGCGCACCGCGGAATCGGTTTTGTTCACGTGCTGGCCACCGGCGCCGGAGGCGCGGTAGGTGTCGACGCGCAAATCCGCTGGGCTGATGGTAATCGCTTCCATTTCATCCGGTTCGGGAATAATCGCCACGGTGGCCGCCGAGGTATGCACCCGGCCCTGGGATTCGGTTTCCGGCACCCGCTGTACGCGGTGCGCGCCGGATTCGAATTTCAGTTTTGAATAGGCACCCTGGCCGACAATGCGTGCAATCACTTCCTTGTAACCGCCGTGTTCGCCAAAGCTCTCGCTCATGATTTCCACCTGCCAGCGCTGGGTTTCCGCGTAGCGGCTGTACATTTTAAACAGGTCGCCGGCAAAGATCGCCGCCTCGTCACCGCCGGTGCCGGCGCGGATTTCCAGGAAGATGTTGCTGTTGTCGTGGGGGTCCCTGGGCAGCAATAATTTCTGCAGGTCCAGTTCCAGCTGTTCCAGGCGTTGCTGCGCGTCTTTCTTTTCTTCTTCCGCCATTTCGCGCATTTCCGCGTCATTTTCACGCAGCATTTCATTGGCGGATTCAAGGTCGTTCTGGGCGCGGCGGTAGTCGACAAAGGTTTTGCTCACTGGCTCCAGTTGCGAATACTCCATGGAGAGTTCACGGAATTTATTCTGATCAGAAATAATACCCGGGTCGCTCAGCATCATGCCCACTTCTTCGTGGCGTTCGCTGAGGTTTTCCAGTTTCTGACGGATTGATTCTTTCATATAGTCTTGTCTTTTTCGGTGTCTGCCTGGTTAGCCGGCTGGTTGCCGGCTTATGCCAGAGCAGTGACGGTTTATTTGTGTTTTTTGGGTTTGGACTGATCGTCCTGCAGAAACATCTGCCGTGCATAATCGAGCTGATCATGGCGTCCCTGCTCACCGCTGTGGCGCAGGGTAGTGCAGGGCTGGTGCATCAGTTTATTGGTCAGGTTACGGGCCAGGAAACGCAGTGCCTCTTCCGGTGACCTGCCCTGGGCCAGCTGCTTTTCTGCCTTGTGCAATATATCGCTGGCAATCTGCTCGCTGTTCTCGCGAATATCGCGAATTATTTCCACCGCATCCAGCGCGCGCTCCCAGTTAAGGAAATCATCCACCTGGCTCTCGATAATTTCCCGTGCCTGTTCGGCGGCTTCCTGGCGCGACTCGATATTTTCCTGGATGATTTCCTGCAGGTCGTCCACGGTGTATAAAAACACATCGTCCAGCTCGCCCACTTCCGCTTCAACGTCGCGGGGCACCGCAATGTCGCACATAAAAATCGGTTTGTGTTTGCGTTTTTTCAGCGCCTTTTCCACCATGCCCTTGCCCAGGATTGGCAACGGGCTGGCGGTGGAGGAAATCACGATATCCGCTTGCGGTAACAGTTCGGGAATCTGCGGCAGGGCAATGGCTTCGGCGCCAAATTGCTCCGCCAGTGCCTGGCCTTTTTCCACGCTGCGGTTGGCAATAATCATGCGTTTAATCTTGCTACCATGTAAATGCCGTGCCGCCAGCTCGATGGTTTCACCGGCGCCGATCATCAATGCGGTGTGCTGATCCAGCTCACCAAAAATCTGTTTCGACAGGCTCACCGCGGCAAACGCCACCGACACAGGGCTGGAGCCGATTTCGGTATCGGTGCGCACCTGCTTGGCCACCGAGAAGGCGTGCTGGAACAGCTTGCCCAGCAGGCTGCCCATGGTGCCCTGCTGATTAGCCTGGGCATAGGCCTGCTTCATCTGGCCGAGTATCTGTGGTTCACCGAGCACTAACGAGTCCAGCCCGCAGGCCACCTGCAGTGCATGGCGAATCGCATCTTCATGGCGATGGCTGTATAAATGGGGGTGAATCTCGGCACTGTTCAGGCCATGAAACTGGCTCAGCCATTCGGTGACCTGTTCGATCGCCCGGGGCGTGAGCTCATCATCCGTGCCGGTGTTGCAGTAGAGCTCGGTGCGGTTGCAGGTGGATAAAATCGCCGCCTCGCTAATCCCCTCCAGCGCCGACAATGACTTAACCGCTTCCGCCAGGCTTTCGGGTGAAAACGACAGGCGTTCGCGTATTTCCACCGGCGCGGTTTTGTGATTAAGTCCAAGAGTGATTATCGACATGCTTTAGATGGAGTTGTCATTGCTGACAGACCCGGAGGCGCCCTGCTGCGTTAGGTTGGTGAAACCCTCAATTTTGAGCCATGGCGCTGTTTATTACAAGTTCGCTCTTAAGGGCCGGGGCGGTAGGGCCGGGGCGGTGAAGCTTGTTGAACTTAACGCCTGTGGCTTTATCCTAACGGGTAAGTTAATTCGCCAGGTCAATCGACTGGGCGAGTCCACCAGCCTGGCGCCAGTGGTCTGTCCATACGAGCACAGGCAAAACTGTCCAGATAAGGTATGATAAGTGACCCATTACCACCAGCCGTATGCCACGAGGTTGTTAATTAAATGAAGCGGCTTAGCGTTCGCCTACCCAGTATGTCAGTCTTTCAGCGTGTTTCCCTGCATCGTTTTGCCCTGTCAGGGGCTATCGGCCTGTTATTGCCCGTGCTGCTATCCGGCTGTGCCACCCCGGGCGGGTCGCAGGCACTGCCGGCTACGCTTGCACAGGCCAAATCAACCGCGCCCTCGGAGATGGATGAAGACCTGTTATTTAACCTGCTGGCGGGGGAGTTTGCCGGGGTGCGCGGGCAGATGGATCAGTCAATCGAGTATTACAGCCAGGCCGCCGGGAGCAGCGATGACCCACAGGTCATTCTGCGCGCCGCCTATATCGCCCTCTATGCCGGGGAAGATGCCCGTGCTATCGAGCTGAGTGACCGCTGGTTCAAGCTGGGGCTGGGGGATAACAATGCGATTAACCGAATCCGCATACTGGCGTTTATTCACCTGCAGCAGCTGGAGCCGGCGATTGAGCTGATTGAAAAACAGCTATGGCAGGACGGCGAGATCAGTGAGCGCAGTGTTGCTGCACTGACGCATATTCTGGGCAAGGAAAGCGAGCCGGCGTTTTCACTGCAGGTGGCACAGCAGCTCAACCAGAAACACCCGCAACAGCCGTTGTTGTTGCTATTGCAGGCGCGTTTCGAGGCCAATCTGCAGCAGCTGGATCTGGCGCTGCAGCATGTGGAGCAGGTGATCGCGCTCAATCCCGAGCTGGCAGGTGCCTATCTAATCAAGGCGCAGGTGCTGTCGGGGCTGGATCGCAACGAGGAAGCGCTGCGGGCGGTGGAACAGGCGGTGAACAAACGCCCGGATGATCACCGTCTGCATCTGCAGTATTCACGCATGCTGGTGCAGGCGGGTGATTATGACAAGGCGTTGCAGCATTTCAAACAGCTGCAGGCCGATATGCCGGACGACGAGAATGTACTGCTCAGCCTGGGGCTGTTAACCATCGAAATCGGCGAGCCGCAGGATGCACGGCCCTATTTCCAGTCGCTGCTTGAGCTGGGGTCGCATAACCAGCAGGCACATTACTACCTGGGGCGCATCGAGCAGGCCCACGGTGACCCGGAGAAGGCGCTGGAGCATTATGCGCGGGTGTACGAGGGTGAATACTGGCTGGACGCAAAAATCCGTGCCGCCGGGGTGCTGGCGGCCAGCGGGCAGACCGAAGATGCGCTGATCCAGCTTGAACTGCTGGCCAGCCAGGTTGCCGCCGGGCCAGCCGAAGTCCGCGTCATCCTGGCCACTGGCGAAGTGCTGCGTGCCGCCGACCGCGAGCAGGACGCCTACAATCTATACAGCGATGCCCTGCAGCAGACGCCGGGCGATACCGGCCTGCTCTACGCCCGTGCACTCGCCGCCGAGTCGCTGGATAAGCCGCAACAGGCGGAAGCGGATTTAAGGGCGGTGCTGGAGCAGGAGCCGGAAAATGCCAATGCGCTGAATGCCCTGGGCTATACACTGGCGGACCGCAATGAGCGACTGGAAGAAGCCCTGGGTTATATCCAGCAGGCGGTTGAATTATTACCCGATGAGCCCGCCGTACTCGATAGCCTGGGCTGGGTGTATTACCGCATGGGCGATTACCCGGCGGCGATCAAATGGTTGAGCAAGGCGTTTGAATTACTGCCTGATGCAGAAATTGCCGCCCACCTGGGTGAAGTGCTCTGGGTCAACGGTGAAACCGAAAAAGCCCGCTCGATCTGGCAAAAAGCGCAACAACTGGATGGCAATCAGTCGGTACTCAGGGATACAATTCAGCGCTTTAATCCCTGAAGCCAGTCACCTCATTGATGAAATTACTGCACCTGCTACTTCTCACCGGCCTCTCTGCCTGTTCTGCTTTCACCCCATCTGCAGATGATGCGCTGGCGCCACAGGACATCAACTGGAAGGCACAGCAACAGCGCCTGAAACAAATTACGCAATGGACGGCTCAGGGGCGGATTGCGGTGCAGACAGAAATCAATGGCGGCCAGGCGGATTTCCACTGGTCACAGCAGGATGCACAGCATTATGCAATTCGTCTGCAGGCGCCGCTGGGTGCCGGCACCACCTGGATTGACAGCAACGGCCAGGGGGTGAGTTTACGCACCTCATCCGGTGACAGTCTGTATGCGCGGGATGTGGATCGGCTGATGCGCCGGGTCAATGGCTGGCCCTTGCCGGTGAGTGGTCTGCGTTACTGGGTGCTGGGCCTGCCATCGGCCGGCAGGACATACCAGGTGGCCCAGTGGAATGAACACGGCCTGCCGGAGGTGATGCAGCAGGATGGCTGGCGCATCGAGTTCCGGGATTATGCCTATGAGGGCAGCCTGCTATTGCCGCACAAACTGTTTATCCGCCGGCTTGATCAGGACATCAATGTGCGGTTGATTATTCGCCAGTGGCAGTTGTCGGGGGCGATGGATGTCTAGTTATCAGTTTTGGCCAGCACCGGGCAAGCTCAACCTGTTTCTGCAAATTACCGGCCGACGGGATGATGGCTACCATAATCTGCAGACCGTGTTCCAGTTTATCGACAAGGGCGATCGCCTGCGTTTTGCAGTGCGCGATGATGGCAGGCTGGTTCGCAAAACCGATCACGAAGGCGTAAAGCCGGAAGACGACCTGGTAATCAAAGCTGCAACTGCATTGCAGAAAGCCAGCGGCAGTGACAGGGGTGCGGACATCTACCTGCAGAAAATTTTACCCATGGGCGGTGGCCTGGGGGGCGGCAGTTCCGATGCCGCCACCACCCTGGTGGTGTTAAATCATCTCTGGCAATGCGGCCTGAGTGAAGACCAGCTGGCGGAAATCGGCCTGGGGCTGGGTGCCGATGTGCCGGTGTTTGTGCGAGGTTACGCCGCATTTGCGGAAGGCGTGGGTGAGCAACTGCAACCAGTTGAGCCGCAGCAGCCCTGGTATTTAATCGTTAAACCCGAGGTGCATATCAGCACCGCAGAAATATTTGCAAATTCCCAATTGACACGGGACAGCTCTACGATCAAAATATGCGACCTTCAAATCGGCACTGCAGAAGAAGCCGATGTGATGGAAAAACTGGGTAATGTTTTTCAACCACTGGTTGCACAACAACACCCGGAAATTGCCAGCGTCATTGCCACATTGAGCAAGTACGCAAAGGCAAGATTAACCGGCACAGGTGCCTGTGTGTTTGCCGCATTTGCAACACAGGACGAAGCCCTGCAGGTAATGCAACAGCTACCGGATGACTGGTCAGCATTTGTTGCAAAAGGTTTGAACCGTTCACCACTACAGGCTAAGCTTGCCAGCGTGAGTGAAACGACAGAATAAAAAATTTTTACGCGGCCAATGTTGGCATCGATGTAAAAATCAAAACCTGTAGTTATTTGTTTAAATTGACTACAGGTTAAACAGCGTTACTGGGCCGTCGCCAGGCGGTAAGGTAACGGCCCAGAGAATAGAAAATCGATCCCGTCCGCTTTTGACGGGATTAAAACCCGTAGTCGTTAATACAAAAAGGGCTACGAGGTACACAGCGTTACTGGGCCGTCGCCAAGCGGTAAGGCAACGGCCCAGAGAATAGAAAATCGATCCCGTCCGCTTTTGACGGGATTAAAACCCGTAGTCGTTAATGTAAAAAGGGCTATGAGGTACACAGAGTTACTGGGCCGTCGCCAAGCGGTAAGGCAACGGGTTTTGATCCCGTCATGCGGAGGTTCGAATCCTCCCGGCCCAGCCATATTAAAAACTGTAGAGAAAGCTCAGCGGCCAAGGCCAGATGAAATTGCTTTACAGTCTCCTCCGGGAGGGTTCGAACCGAAAGAGGTTCGAGAAATTCGCCGGGAGCGAATTTCAGCAGCGTGTTTTTTACGCTGACCCCGAAGTGGCGAGGGCAGGAAGCCCGAGTAATCCTCCGGTAGTGAAGTGGAAGGTATTTCTCAAAAGATCGATGGAATAGTGAATCAAATGTGCCACAGGCACATTGCTTTTCACCCAAAACTCGATCGCTAGATTTAAGTCTCCTCCGGGAGGGTTCGAACGCGAAAGCAGTTCGATAAAATTGCCGACAGTCGATAACAAGGCCGCAATTTTAATCAGTGCTAAACGCACTACCCCAAAGGCGGAATGCAGGACCGGCATAAACCCCGCTCTGCAAGATACAACTGCAATCAAACCAGTCGATTGCAGCCAGTCAGCCAGATTTTTTCAATGCTGTAAACAAACACGGTTTACAGACGAATATAGAGTTATGTGTTTTTGTCTCTATCATACACAACGCGGATTTGATAAGGTCTGAGGCTTATGTTCAGACAACCTTCACTGGCTAACCCTGTAGCGAAAAACATTGTGAATGAAAACAACTCCGAGTTGATGATTTTCACCGGTAATGCGAACCCGGACCTGGCGCGTCGCATTGCGGCCCACCTTCAGCAGCCACTAGGCAAAGCCAGCGTACAGACCTTCAGCGACGGCGAAATCAGCGTTGAAATAGAAGAAACCGTACGTGGCCGCCAGGTCTTCGTAATCCAGCCCACCTGCAAGCCCACCAACGACCACATTATGGAACTGCTGGTGATGGTCGATGCCCTGCGTCGTGCTTCGGCAGAGCGTATTACCGCGGTGGTTCCCTATTTCGGCTATTCACGCCAGGATCGCCGTCCCCGTTCCAGTCGTGTGCCCATCACCGCCAAGGTGGTGGCCAATATGATCGAGAGCGTGGGGGTGGATCGCATTCTTACGGTCGATCTGCACGCCGACCAGATCCAGGGCTTCTTTAATATTCCGGTAGATAATGTATACGCCTCGCCCATTTTGCTGGGGGATGTATGGCGCCAGCGACACGAGAAGCTGATTGTGGTGTCGCCGGATGTGGGCGGCGTGGTACGTGCGAGGGCCCTGGCCAAGCGACTGGGGGATGCGGACCTGGCAATTATCGACAAGCGGCGTCCCAAGGCCAATGTGGCGAAGGTGATGAACATCATCGGTGACGTTGAAGGTAAAAACTGCGTGCTGGTGGATGACCTGGTGGATACCGCCGGCACCCTGTGTAGCGCCGCCGCCGCGCTGAAAGAGCACGGCGCCCTCAGCGTCACCTCCTACTGTACCCACCCGGTGCTGTCGGGCCCGGCGATTGACAATATCCGCGGCTCGCAGCTGGATGAGCTGGTGGTAACCGATACCATCCCGCTATCCGCCGAAGCCGAGGCCTGCGACAAGATTCGCCAGCTGTCGATTGCCACCATGCTGGCGGAAACCATCCGTCGAATGAACCAGGATGAGTCGGTCAGTTCGATGTATATGGACTGATCTGCTGTCCACCTGCCTGAAAAGCCAGAAGCACAAGAAAACGCAAATAAACGCAAATAAACGCAAATAAACGCAAATAACTAAAAGCGGTCTGTTTTAACGTCTATTCGAGTCCCCGCGCAGACACCTCCCTGCACCTCCCTACAGCTAGCTGGAGCTCGTCCGCTTCTGAATGATGCTAATCAGCCGCCCCCATAGTGATTAAAAGCCGTGCGTTTAGCGCAGGCATTATGTATAATCCGCAGTCCTTTTTTCGCCTTGGCTATGGTCGCGTGGCCCTGGCATACACAGTTGGAGTTAAACCAATGACTATTACAATTAACGCTGAAACGCGTACAGACCTGGGGAAGGGTGCGAGCCGCCGCCTGCGTCATGAAGCAAAAATGCCCGGCATTGTTTACGGTGCCGGTGCGGATCCCGTTAACCTGACGATCGACCTGCGCGAGATCCGTCCGCAGGTTGATAATGAAGTGTTCTATTCTTCAATCATCGACCTGAAAGTTGACGGCAAGGGCGAGAAAGTGATCGTGCGTGATATGCAGCACCATCCTTTCAAGGTGGATGTAATGCACATTGACTTCCAGCGCGTTGATCCAAAGCACAAGATGCACATCAATGTACCACTGCACTTTATCGGTGAAGATGTGGCGCCAGGCGTGAAACTGCAGGGCGGTATTTTCAGCCATGTACTGACTGAACTTGAAGTGGAATGTCTGCCAAAAGATATCCCCGAGTTCATCGAAGTGGATGTATCTGCACTGAACAGCGGTGAGTCTATCCACCTGACCGAAATCAAGCTGCCCAAAGGCGTTGAGCTGATGGCGATGAAGCAGGGCGAAGACCACGATACCGCGGTTGTTGCTATCCACCCACCTAAGGGCGGTGCTGCTGCAGATGAAGACGAAGAAGCCGCTGCTGAAGAGTAAGGCTTCACGGCATGTCGGGTAAGGTAGTAAGCATCGAGCTGATTGCCGGTTTAGGCAATCCCGGTTCGAAATACGAACAAACCCGACACAATGCCGGCTTCTGGCTGGTTGAAGAAATTGCGCGCCTTAAGGGCGCGCATTTTCGTCCTGAGAATAAATTTTCAGGCGAGGTCTGCAAGGTGGTGCTGGAAGGTCGTGACGTATGGCTGCTCAAGCCCGACACCTTTATGAACCGCAGCGGCCTGGCTGTGCAGAAGCTGGCCTCTTTTTATAAAATTCCCGTGGAAAATATCCTGGTGGCTCACGACGAGCTGGACCTGGAGCCGGGCACGGCACGCCTGAAAACCGGCGGCGGCCATGGCGGCCACAATGGCCTGCGGGATATTATTGCGCACCTCGGCAAAGAGTTTCATCGTCTGCGCATTGGTATAGGTCATCCGGGGGATCGCTCCCAGGTGGTTGACTATGTGCTGCATCGGGCATCGCAGGATGAACAGATCAGCATAGATAATTCGATTGATGATGCACTGCGCGTATTGCCACTGCTGGCCGAAGGCAGCTGGGAAAAAGCGGTTCACCGTCTGCACACTAAATAAACGGCAATGCATCGTGCAGCATTGCACACATTAACAGGACAGAGACATGGGTTTTAAATGTGGCATCGTTGGCTTGCCAAACGTTGGTAAATCAACACTGTTTAACGCACTCACACAGGCCAAGATACAGGCGGAAAACTACCCGTTCTGTACCATCGAGCCCAATGTGGGCATGGTGCCCATGCCCGACCCGCGCCTGGATAAACTGGCGGAAATTGTAAAGCCGCAGAAAGTCATTCCCACCACCATGGAGTTCGTCGACATTGCGGGCCTGGTGGCCGGTGCCTCCAAGGGTGAAGGCCTGGGCAACCAGTTCCTTGCCAATATCCGCGAAACCGATGCCATAGCCCAGGTGGTGCGCTGTTTTGAAAACGACGACATCGTGCACGTGGCCGGCAAGGTCGACCCGCTGAATGACATCGAGGTGATCAACACCGAGCTGGCACTGGCGGATATGGAGTCGGTAGAAAAAGCCATGCTGCGCGTAAGCAAGGTGGCCAAGTCCGGCGACAAGGATGCCAAAGCCAAGCTGGCGGTGATGGAAAAGGTCAAGGCACACCTCGATGAAGGCCATATGGTGCGCACGCTGGAACTGAACGACGATGAAAAGAAAATCGTTAAAGGCCTGTTCCTGCTCACCAGCAAGCCCACCATGTACATTGCCAATGTGAATGAAGATGGCTTTGAAAATAACCCCCACCTGGATGCGGTAAAAGCCATCGCCGAAAAAGAAGGCGCGCTGGTGGTTGCGGTGTGTGCCGCCATCGAAGCCGAGCTGGTCGAGCTGGACGACGAGGAAAAGAAAGACTTCCTCGATGAAATGGGACTGGATGAGCCCGGCCTGAACCGCGTGATACGCGCCGGTTACTCACTGCTGGGCCTGCAAACCTACTTCACCGCTGGGGTAAAAGAAGTGCGCGCCTGGACAGTACGCGTGGGTGCCACCGCGCCACAGGCTGCTGCCGCGATCCACACCGACTTCGAAAAAGGCTTTATCCGAGCCGAAACCATGTCCTACGACGACTTTATCCAGTACGGCGGCGAGAGCGGAGCCAAAGAGGCGGGCAAGCTGCGGATAGAAGGTAAGGACTACATCGTTAAAGACGGCGATATCTTACACTTCAGATTTAACGTTTAATCGTGAGCCACGCAGCCCTGAGCGCGCAGGGCTATGTGGCGAAGTCGCTGATTTGCCTGAGGTTATACGACCTCTAACCTTGACAAAAGGGGCAAAACCTAGCAAAATTCGCGCCCTCATCGCCGGTTCCATTTCATTATCCGGCGCATGGCAACATAGCTCAGTTGGTTAGAGCACATCACTCATAATGATGGGGTCCCAGGTTCGAATCCCGGTGTTGCCACCAAATTACCTTATAAAACAGCCGCTTACATAAGCGGCTGTTTTGTTTCTAGCACCTGAATATCCTCAAATTGCAATGGCACAGAAATGATTGCGTCGTTTTTTGTATGCGTGTTTGAAGCTATTTGTTTAGAACAGGTTTCTTAGTGATGTAGTCTGGTTTTTGAAAATTTGGATATGCAAAATATTAGAAAATACAGCCGAATTTGATGAAGAAAAAATAGGCAAAAATTTCTCTGTGCCCTGACTGTGCCAAACTGTGATTTTGATTTGTTTTAATCCTGCTGGATCGTAGTTAAAAATGACTACTTCCCTACATTTTAAATAAGTTGATATAGCCTTTCAAAAATATTGTAAGGAAGCACTCATTACATGAGCTGTAATGGCAAAACCTCTCAATCTGATAAAAATGCCCATTTGAGGACAGAAACTACCAATTTGCTGGGCTAATTTAAAACCGATATAAATACACGCTTAACCAGGTAAACTTGATTTTACACGGATTGGCGTGTATATTTATTTTTACACGGATTAGCGTGTATTAATGATTCAGTATAGAGAGGTAGTGATGCTTATTCATACGCCCACAGATATGGCCCAATACTACCGTGACCAGCGCAAAAAACAGGGGTTAACCCAGTCAGCCGTGTCGGATGAAATATCTGTACGCCAGGATACGGTCTCCAAATTTGAACTCAAACCAGAGAATGTGCGCCTGGATACCCTGTTTCGACTGCTTTCCGCACTGGATATGGAATTACATGTCGTACCCAAAGGCCAATCGCTAACCTCGGTAGATGATGACAAAGGATGGACTGAACAGTGGTAAACCGGGATCAAAATCTGGGTATATGGATGAATGGCTTCCATGTCGGCACGTTAACTAAACGTAGCACGGGGGCGCTTGAGTTCATTTACACACCTGACTGGCTGAAAACGACTGGTGCACGGCCTATCTCGTTATCAATGCCACTTCAGCATCGGCCCTATACGGGTGAAATTGTTTATAACTACTTCGACAATTTACTGCCGGATAACAATCAGACCAGAGACAGAATCCAGGCCCGCTTCAAGGCTGCTACCTCACACCCTTTTGATTTGTTAGCCGCAATTGGTATGGATTGTGTTGGTGCGGTACAAATTGTCGCTGAAGGTGAAGATCCTCATGATGTAAAGCGCATTGAGGGTGAGCCTCTTGCAAATAGTCAGATTGCACAGCTATTAAAAAATTATCAAACAGCACCGTTGGGTATGGCAGAAGAAGACGGTGAGGAGTTTCGGATATCTATAGCAGGTGCCCAGGAAAAAACGGCATTGCTTTGGAAAGGTGACGCATGGAATAGACCCGTAGGGACAACACCAACCACGCATATTATAAAGTTGCCGATCGGTAAGATTGAGCATTCAGGCATGGATCTCAGCGACAGCTGTGAAAATGAATGGCTATGTTTGAAAATTGCTAAGGCTTTTGACTTACCTGTATGTCATGCAGAAATTGGTTTGTTTGAGGATACAAAAGCATTGATTGTTGAGCGTTTTGACAGGCGTCATGCTGATGGCTGGATCATGCGCCTACCACAGGAAGATATGTGCCAGGCATTAGGTGTCTCACCAAATATAAAGTATGAAAGTGATGGAGGGCCGGGGATAAGTACAATCATGCAGTTCCTAAGGCAGTCGAAAGCATCGAAGCATGATCGAGAGGTATTCTTTAAATCGCAGGTATTGTTCTGGTTGTTAGCCGGTATAGATGGGCATGCAAAAAATTTCAGTATATTTATTGAGTCTGAAGGACGTTATCGTATGACGCCCTTGTATGACATCATGTCTGCGCACCCTCTCTTGGCATCACGGCAATTAGAAGCTAAAAAGATAAAAATGGCAATGGCATTAAGTGGAAAGAATCGGCATTATCATTGGGATAAGATTCAGCCTCGTCATTTTATGAGTACAGCAAAGCAGGTGGGCTTTAATGAAAAAACAGCGAAAGCGATCATGGATGAAATGATGGGAATGGTCGATGAAGTTATTGCCAAGGTTGAGTCACAACTACCAGATGGGTTCCCCGAAGAAATATCAACAACGATTATAGAGGGTATTCGAAGGCAATATGGTAGATACTGTGGTGCTAGATAAGTTGAAACCGTTCGTGTTAGCCAGTTTCACATGTGGAACTATTTGAAAGTCACAATAAGAAAATACGTGTCTTTAGTCGGTAGTTTCATGAATTGAATAGATAGGTATCTGGAATAGATTCTATTAGGGCTGCCGAGATTGGATGTTTTGAACTAATAGGGGACAGACTGTCCCCGGTTTTCATGGCCCCGTTTTTTTGCCCGGTTTTTTACGGTTTAGTTTTATGCGTGTACATGATTAGGGGTTAATCGCCATCGTCAGATTTTCCCAGTAATCCCTGTTTCATATCATCGCTTACCGGGTGTTCACCTAGCCATATTTTTAATAAGGCCTGATTAAAGTCACTGCCTTTTATAATGCCTTTAACTTTATCCCGGATGGTTACTCTTGTACCCAGTGAAGGCAGGTAGTCCAGTATAATGTTGTCGCCTTCGTGTACGGTTTCGAATAGCGAATTAAATTGATCGATACGGGGCTTTAATTCGTTGAATTGTTGTTGTGACAGGTTTTTCTCAAAGCCTTCTAGCCAGCCGTTAACCAGTTTTTCTTTAGATACTTCATTATATATAAAATGCATTTGCATACGGTTAACTACGTTGCTTTTCAGTAAAGTATCAGCACTATGAGATGGTTGCTCAGTGTATAATGCGGCGGCGTATATTTTAAAAATAAATTTATACCGTATCGCGAGGCCGTTCAGCTGTGCTGTCTTATCTGTTCCTTCGATATTTATCGATTCAGCGAAGTCTATATCGGCTATCTGTGCAGCAGATGCCGATGTGCATGTGAGCAATGCCAGTAATAATATATTGAGTCGTTTCATATTAATTTACTCTGTTGTTGAGCATGTTCATATATAGTAGCTGCCAGAACATCACATTGAAAGGTGCTGAGAGGCCAGGAACTGTCCGATTATCTATGATTGTTGCCGGCATGCATTCGATACTGCAGCAAAATAAAAGGTGACGTGAGTGCGGGTTGCATTCACGCAGCCATGTGAGTGCGGGGTCAGGTCTAGCATTCACGCAGCCATTAACCAATATCCTATGACTCTTAATCTGCTCTGACCTATACTTACCCCTTAGAAGAAACCTGTCAGAGTCATCTACCCGGCAATCGGAGAATAATATGAAAGGAATCATCGCACTTACCCTGCTTTTACTACCCGGCATCGCAGCCGCGGCGCTGGATAACCAAAAACAGCTCTATGACATTGCCAGCGAGGCCATGGCCGAGGTGGATAAAAAGAACTTTTCCGCTGCGGTTGAGGTATTACGGCCGCATATGCCCTTGCCCAAACACGAGATCGATGGGCTGATATACCAGATTAAGCAGCAGGCGCCCACCATCCAGGAACGCTTTGGTGCGCCCACCGGCTCCGAGCTGGTGTGTGAGCAGCAAATCGGCACGGCGTTAAAGCGCATTACCTGGCTGCAGAAATATGAAAACCATGCGATTCTCTGGATATTCGATTTTTACCGGCCCAGGGATAAATGGCTGGTCAATGCCTTCTCGTTTCATGACACATGGCAGGAACTGTTTAAGGCGAATTGCTCTAATAGAAAAGCCAGCCAGGTTATGCCTTAACTTCGCCTGCTGCCAGAATCGTCAGGCGGAATACGCAAGAGGATGATGCACGATGAATTCAGCACAAAGCCCCCTTGATGCAGAGCGGATCAGGTCATTACTCGGCTACGCCATTCTTGCCCCCTCAAGCCACAACACCCAGCCCTGGCGTTTTCGCATTGGCGATAATGCCGTGTCGCTTTACGCCGACCGAAGCCGCGCGCTGTCAGTCAATGATCCCCATGATAGAGAGCTCACAATAAGTTGTGGCTGTGCGCTGATGAACCTGCGTGTCGCGGCGGCCCACGAAGGGCTGGGGACGAGCTGCGAGATTGCGCCCGACGAGACCGATAAGGATCTGCTGGCGCGGGTTTCATTTAACCTGATCGATACCTCAACACCGCCGGGTGCGGAGCTGTTTGACGCTATCGAGGATCGCCGCACCTGTCGCCAGCGCTTCGAGCCTGATGCAGTGCCGGCTCCACTGCTTAATGCATTAGCTGCGGCGGCGACGGAAGAGGGTTGCTGGCTTGAAGTAATTGAGTCGGAAGCGAACCGCCAGGCCTGCGCAGCGCTGGTGGCGCAGGGTGATTCGATGCAGTGGTCAAACCCCGACTGGCGACAGGAGCTGGCCAACTGGATGCATACCGGCCGTGAGGGGGATGGCCTGACCGTGCCCGGTATCGTCGCGCCCATTGCACAGGCGGTTGTTCGTACCTTTGATATGGGCAACGGTGTTGCCGCCAAAGACAGGCAGCTGGCGGATGAGTCGCCGGTGCTGGCGGTGCTTGGTACGGCCGGTGATGCTGTAGCCGACTGGCTGGGCGCAGGTCAGGCATTGCAAAAGGTGTTGCTGACTGCACAGTCCAGGGGGCTGCAGGCATCTTACCTGAACCAGCCCATACAGCTTGAAGCGCTGCGCCCTGAGCTGCAGAAGCTGCTGAAGCAGGATGGCTTTCCACAAATTCTGCTCAGGCTGGGTTTCGCCGCAGATGAAGTAGACGCCCGCCGCGGCGTCCGCTTGAAGATGTGGTTGATGAGGTGACTGATTAAGCATGCCATTAATCAATTTTTTATGCTTGCCAGCCGCCTGCAGGTTTCGTAGATTTAGCTGATGTCCGTAAATAAAATTCCCCGTCGCCATTTTCTCAAGCTGCTTGGCAGGTTATTGCCTGCCATCCTGTTATGGCAGGTAGCGCATGCTGATGCAAAGCAGGCTACGCCACCCAATGTCACGGCAGGGGGCGGTAAACGTAAACCAACTATCGGACTTGCGCTGGGTGCCGGCGGCGCCAATGGCCTGGCGCATATTGCGATGCTTGAAGTGCTGGACGAGATGGACATCAAACCACATCGCATCAGCGGTTCGAGCATTGGTGCCATTATTGGTGCGCTTTATGCTGCCGGCATGAGCGGCAAGCAGATCCGCCAGCTGGTGGAGCAGTTTATTATTTCCCCCGATGAGCCGCTGCTGGAAAAACTGGTCAGCAAAGATGCGCTGCGCTGGGTCGAGTTTATTGAAATTGAACTGGGCAATGGCGGCATTCTTAGCAGCGAGGGTTTTATTGCGTTTTTATATGACACACTCAGGCCAAAAACATTTGAACAGCTGCAGATACCACTCAAGGTCGTTGCCGCCGATTTATGGAGCCGCGAACAGGTGGTGTTGCAATCCGGTGAACTGCTGCCTGCCATCAAGGCAAGCATGGCCCTGCCCGGTGTATTCCAGCCGGTGGTGCGTAATGAGCAGGTGCTGGTGGACGGCGGCACGGTAAACCCGGTGCCTTATGATTTATTAATGGATGAATGCGACCTGGTGATCGGTATCGATGTCAGTGGTGAGCGCACCCCGCCCAGAGAACCGGCAGCCGATTATTTTGCCACGGTGTTTAACTCGGCCAAGGTAATGCAACAGGCGATTATGACAGAAAAACTGCGCCACCAGGCACCTGCCATTTATATCAAACCCCGCATCGTCGATATTCGCGCGCTGGAATTCTACCGTGCCGAAGAAGTCTTCTCCATGGCCGAACCTGCCAGGCAGGCATTAAAGCAGCAATTAAGCAGGCTGTTAGCAGACATGCCGTAATTGGGATGGAGATGCGGATAGTCCTTTTTATTTCCCGGCAATAGCTAACCGCATTGACGATACTGTAGCAAATCCGAATTTTCATGGTGATGGGTATATGACTATTGAAGACCGCCGCTGCTGGCTTGTGGTGACTGATTAAACATGCAATTGATCGCTTATCTGACACAGCCAGTGCTTGGTTAAGCCGTTATCTGAACGTCAAATTCAGTGGCCATTGCTACAGGTCTTTTTGAGCGATTATGCGGAACCATCTTTACAAAGCCATAACTTTCAAACATTTTTAATGTGCGGCTTAAATTTGAAGGTTTTCTGCCTGATATATCAGCCAGTTCCTGTATGGTTTCCGGTTTCACATCGGCAATAATATTTAACAACAGGCGGTTGTTATCACTCAGAACCTCGGAGAGTGACTTCATAGAGCTAAACCAGATTTTAGGTTCGCCACGTTTAGGAACATAGCGGCCTGCTGCGATATCGATCATGCGTTTCTGCACATCTTTAGTGGGCATAATTCCAATTTTTACTTTCATTGTCTTTGTCTCGTGAACTGATGCTTTATATTTAACGTTGCTTATTGGCTTGTGTTATTTTGTATATATCATCCGATGATAAGTATCGTGCATTATCAGGTGCTATCACTAATTAGTATTATTTATCAGCAGGCAAATTGATTGAGCCCATCATACGGCGCTGGTAGCTTGTTGAAGTTAATGGCCCAATGCCTGGCCGGGGGTGGGAGGATAAATGAAGCAGCTGGATTATTCGTTATTTGTTGAGCAGATACGCCGCTGGCGTTATGCCCTGCTGGCACTGCTTGTGCTGGCATTACCTGGCTGTACCGATAATGACGCCTTTATTGAACGCATCAAGGAAGACGGTAAGCTGGTGGTGGTTACCCGTAACGCACCCACCACCTATTATGAGGGGCGCGATGGTGCAACCGGCTTCGAGTATGACCTGGTGTCTGCGTTTGCCGGACAGCTGGGAGTTGAGGTGGAGCTTGTGGTGCGCGATAACCCGGGGGAGATTCTGGCGATGATCGCTGCGGGCGAGGCGGACATTGCAGCCGCCGGGCTGACGCGCACCCGGCAGCGACAGGAGCGCGTGCTGTTTTCCCATAGCTACCAGGATGTAACGCAACAGGTGGTCTGCCGTCGCGGCGGTGCACAGCCATCACAGGTGGAGGACCTGCTGGGGCTGTCGATTGAGGTGCCGGCGGACACCAGTTACGTGGAACAGCTTAATAAACTGCAGCAGGACTACCCGGAACTCAGCTGGCAGGTGCACCCGGAACACAACACCGAATATTTACTGGAGAAAGTCTGGCAGCGTGAGCTGGACTGCACCATTGGGGATTCCAATATCGTCGCGGTAAACCAGCGTTATATGCCCGAGCTGTCAGTGCGCTTTGATATCAGTGAGCCCCAGCAACTGGCCTGGGCCTTGCCGCCACAGGCGCAAGGTTTGCAACAGGCGCTGAATAACTGGCTGGAGATGGTTCGCGATAATGGCCAGCTGCAGGCGCTGGTTAACAAGTATTACGGTTTTATTGATGTGTTTGATTACGTCAATACGCGGGTATTCCAGCGCAAGGTGAAAACGGTGTTGCCAAAATACCAGGCGCTGTTTGAGGAAGCCGCTAAAAAACATGAGATTGACTGGGCCCTGCTCGCCGCCCAGGCCTACCAGGAGTCGCACTGGGATCGACGTGCCCGCAGCCCCACCGGCGTACGTGGCATTATGATGCTGACCCTGCCCACCGCCAGGGAGGTGGGGATTAAAAGCCGGCTGGATGCGAAGCAGAGTATTTTTGGCGGGGCTAGATACCTGGCGGACTTGCGTAGCCGACTGCCGGAGGAAATTACCGAACCGGATCGAACCTGGATTGCACTGGCGGCCTATAATGTCGGCATGGGGCATGTCTACGATGCGCGCAACCTGGCGCGCGAACTGGGCAGTAACCCCGATCTGTGGCATGACTTTCGAGAGGTGTTGCCGCTGCTCTCGCAGAAAAAATACTATAAGGATCTGCGCTATGGCTATGCCCGCGGCTCCGAGCCGGTGCGTTATGTGCAGCGTATCCGTAATTACCATGACATGCTGCTGCAAACACTCAAGGACGAATAGGATCGGGGCCAGCCGGATCTCTCTGCTGCGCTGCCGGGAATTAGCAGTTGACCGCTTCGGATAAGGGTGTTTATGCTGACTGTATTCAGATTGACGAAGGAATGGCTATGCTGACTGTACTGGGTAATAACCGACCCGCCAGAATGTTTCGCCTGGGAGGCTGGTTTCTGCTGCTGTTGCTGGGCGCGGTGTTTGCGCTGACTGCAACAGGGCAGGATCGACAGCGTGTGGCGCTGCTGCTGGACATTGACGGCGCGATTGGTCCGGCCACCAGCGACTATGTGCTGCGTGGGCTGGAGCAGGCCCGTGATCAAGGCGCCGAGCTGGTGATTTTGCGCATGGACACCCCCGGTGGGCTGGATGCCTCGATGCGCGAGATGATCAAGAAGATCCTGGCATCCCCGGTGCCGGTGGCCAGCTATGTCGCGCCACCGGGTTCCCGTGCCGCCAGTGCCGGTACCTATATTCTCTACGCCAGTCATATTGCTGCCATGGCACCCGCCACCAACCTGGGCTCTGCCACCCCGGTGCAGATCGGCGGGGTTCCCGCTATTCCCGATAAGCTGCCTGCCCCGGATGAGCCTGGCCCGGATAAGCAATCCCCGGGGGAGCCCGCCAGCAACGAACCAGCTGAACAACCTTCCAGCGAAACCCCATCAGCGGACAGCGAGCAGCTTGCGGCCGAACCGCGCCGTGGCAAAACGCCCATGGAGCGCAAGGTGCTGGAGGATGCGGTGGCCTATATCCAGGGGCTGGCCGAACGCCATGGCCGCAATGGGGAATGGGCCGAGGCGGCAGTGCGCGAGGGGGCTAATCTCACCGCCTCCGAGGCGCTGGACCGGAATGTGATTGACCTGATGGCGGGTAGTGTGGGTGAGCTGCTTGAGCAGGTTCACGGTCACACGGTAAAAATGGACAGCGGCAGCCGCGTGCTGGATACACAAAATCTGCAGGTAATCGAGGTGGCGCCAGACTGGCGCAGCCAGTTGTTGTCGGTGATTACCAATCCCAATATTGCCTACATCCTGATGATGATCGGTATTTACGGCATTATTTTCGAGCTGGCCAACCCCGGTGCGATTTTCCCCGGCGTGGTGGGGTCGATCTGCCTGGTGCTGGCGCTCTATGCCTTCCAGCTGTTGCCGATTAACTACGCCGGCCTTGCGCTGATTGTGCTGGGGATCGCACTGATGGTGGCGGAAGCCTTTGCGCCCAGCTTCGGCATACTCGGCATTGGTGGCATCGCGGCCTTCGTGGTGGGCTCGATTATACTGGTGGACGAGGCAAGCCTGGGTGTGTCGATTCCACTGATCGGTGGCACAGCGCTGGTGTCGGCGGGCTTTTTTATCTGGGTGCTGAGTCGGTTGTTGAGCATACGTCGCCACCAGGTGGTGACCGGCGAAGAGGAAATGATCGGCATGCAGGGCACGGTGATGGAGAACTTTAGCGACAACCATGGCCGGGTCTGGCTGCACAGTGAAAGCTGGCTGGCTGAGTCATCCACTAATCTGAGCAAAGACACACGGGTGCGGGTAACCGGCATCAATGGCCTGCGCCTGCAGGTGGAGCCGGTTAGTGAAAACAATAGTAAAGGAGCTGCCAAATGATTAACTACTTGGTTCCACTGGGCCTGATTCTCGGCCTGGTTCTTATATCGATTCGTATCCTTCCGGAGTATGTGCGTGGCGTGGTGTTTTTCCTCGGGCGCTTTCAGACGGTGAAAGGCCCCGGCCTGGTGATTGTTATTCCGGGTATCCAACGCATGGTGCGCGTGGACCTGCGTATTATTACCCTGGATGTACCCAGCCAGGATGTGATTTCACAGGATAATGTCACCGTGCGGGTAAATGCGGTGCTGTATTTCCGTGTGATGGATTCAGCTAAAGCAATTATCCAGGTGGAGGATTATTACGCCGCCACCAGCCAGCTGGCGCAGACTACGCTGCGATCGGTGCTGGGTAAGCATGATCTGGATGAGATGCTGTCGGAGCGGGACAAGCTCAATGTGGATATCCAGGAAATTCTCGACAAGCAGACTGACGCCTGGGGCATCAAGGTCACCAATGTGGAAATCAAGCATGTGGATCTTAACGAGAATATGATCCGCGCGATTGCACGACAGGCCGAGGCGGAACGTGAACGACGTGCCAAGGTGATTCATGCAGAAGGTGAACTGCAGGCCGCGGAAAAATTGTCCGAAGCTGCGGAAATTATTGGCCGCCATCCCGGTGCGCTGCAGTTGCGTTACCTGCAAACCATGAACGACATGTCCACCAAGTCAGGCAGCTCTACGTTGTTTTTTCCCATGCCCATGGAGCTGGGGGAATTGTTCAGGGCGGTAACGAAAAAAAATGAAGGCTGAAGTTGTTTATTAGCTGGTCTTTCGGGCTTTATGCTGCAATGGCATAAAGCCGGGAGGACAGAATACGGACACTGCATGCTTTGAATGAGTGATGCAGGGCGTTGTATAAGCGGGCACTCGCTGGCTTCAATCAGCTTAAAATAAATTAGCATATTCAAATCATTTCACAAGATTTAAAAATTATCTATCGATGGGGTCGTTGTTCATATGACCAGAGCTTTAAATAAGTCACATCGTCCGTCCATTACTGAAGATATAGTGGCATTTATGCATTATACTTTTTGATTGATCTGCAATCATAAGGTGATTGCGCAGGCGAACATGATAATAAAATAAGGGCTGGCAATTGCTTAATTTAATAACACACGGGATTTATGGTTTTGTTATTCAGACGCGTTAACCTGGCTGCCCTGTGTGGCCTGCTATTGTTACAGACAACGCCGCTTTATGCGGACTCTGTGCTAAGTGGTTATGCATCGGTTGTTGCCGGACGGGCAAGCAATGGTGATGAGTATCTGGCGGATTACCCCAAAGCCGCTGTATATGATGAAGACTGGTCGTTCTCACCGGACAGTTCGGTCGGGGTGCAGCTTAAAACAGATCTGGATAATGATCTGATGTTTGTAATTCAGGCCGTCAGTAATGGTGCCAGTGATTATGATGTCGAACTGGACTGGGCCTACCTCAGTTATCAGCTGAATGCGGAGTTTTCTATCCAGGCGGGGCGCAAGCGCCTGCCGCTTTACTACTACTCGGATTTCTTTGATGTGGGCTATGCCTACCACTGGATTCGTGTGCCCGCAGACAATTACACCTGGCAAATCTCGAACTATAACGGCGTTAACCTTCAGTACCAGTCCTACCTGAACGAGTGGGATATTCTGGTCAATCTGTATGCAGGTAGAGAAGATTCCCGCAATAATGATTTATTGAGTCTTCTGTCTGATGCGACGGTCGATGAAACCTGGAAAAACATGGTGGGTCTGGTGGTTGAGTTTTCAGGCAACTGGATGGATTTTCGCACAACTTATATGCAGGGTCAGATAGACAGATCGGTTGATGGTGTAGTGATTGCTGAAGATGTGAAGCAGGTTTTTTCAGGTGTCTCTATTAATTTCAATTTAAATCGCTTTGTTTTTCTGTCCGAATTCAATCGATACGAACGCGATGCCAGTGACATTGTTATCGACACCAGTATGGTCTCTCTTGGCTATTACTGGGGCCGGTTTACGCCGCATATCAGTCATTCGTTATTAAAGCAGAAACACAATGCGGCGGGTGGCGATGAATATCATACAACAGACAGTGTCGGTGTTCGCTGGGACTACAATGATTCCACAGCATTTAAAATTCAATACGACAGAACAGAGGACAGAGGAATTACGGTGCCCGTATTAGGTGATGCGGAAATGTTGTCACTGGGTGTGGATTTTGTGTTTTAGGCTTATGGATATGGCGCCCGGTTTCAGTAAAAAAATCTGCCTGAGTAACGTGCTCATTCTGATACTGCTGTCGGCTGGCTGTTTTTCTGTGGCTATGGCAAGTGAGAGCGATAGCGGAGTGCTTGTGGCGGCTCAGGATTCGCCGGTTCAGAAAGTCGATATTCTTGAAATTAGAAGAATATATATTGGTCTTGAGTCATCAGCGGGCAGTGGTATTAATCAGCCGGTGATGAATTTATCCGATCCTTTTCTGTATAAAACATTTCTGAAAAATGTGATGCATATGACAGAAAGTGGTTACAGACGAAAAACAGTAAAAAGAATATTTCGCCAGGGTGGCGAACGTGTTAAACAGATAGAGTCACATGCAGAATTAATAGAATACCTGAAAAATAATAAAAACGATGTAAGTTTTATGGATTTGAAAACAGCGCAACAGATCAGGGAAATAAAGGTTATACAGATATTATGGTAACGAATCGGAAAAAGCGCGTTTTTAGTATTACCACCTACATGGTAGTTGCCGTGATTCTGGTTCACATGGCGGTTATTCCATTTTTATATAAGGAGATAACCAGTCAGTATAAAGTAACTTCCTACGAACAGTATGTTAGTCATGTTACGGAAGTGGCCGGTTTGCTGGCCGATGTGTTATCGACCAAATCGCTGGCGGAAGACGTGGATGATATTCGTGGTATTCTTGAAACCTCGATACTGGGTGGAAATATACAGTATATAGAGATCGTCAGTGATAGCGCGTTTGCAATTCGACCCAGAGATGGTGCTTTCCTTGAAACAAGTGGGGAGTATATAGAAGATGTGGCCGTAGGCGAAAATGGTGACGATGTTTATTACTTCAATGTGCCCGTCTATTTTAAAGATGATCCCGGGATTATATCCAGATTAAGACTGGGTTTTGACGAGTCGGCCGTTATTAATGATTATAATGTTGTTAAGCAGAAAATTATCTATGCACTGATAATTTACCTGTTGGCCATCACACTGTTTATCGCGGCAATTACTCGCCTGATACATAAGCCGTTGCATCAGTTGAGAGAACGCTCAAAAGACATTGCGAATGGCAATGTGGGAATTCCGTTGGGGGTTTCGTCCAGATTGCGTGAAATAGAGTATCTGGCAAATGATCTTGAGGCTATGCGTCTGTCACTGGTGGATATCGCGGCAAATATGCAGCATAAGGCGGCACATGATGATTTAACCGGCCTGCCGAACCGCTATCTGTTTAATGATCGACTGGAACAGTCAATTGCCCGCTCAGTACGGGATAAGAGCCAGTTTTCTGTGCTGTTACTCGACCTTGACCGTTTTAAGGAAATTAATGACACACTCGGCCATGGTGTGGGTGATGAAGTTTTAAAAATTGTATCACGACGTATGCAAACCGGGCTGCGCGAGTCCGATACTGTCGCCAGAATAGGCGGCGATGAATTCAGTTTTATTCTGATGGGTGCCAATCAACAGGATGCTGAGAGAATAGCGGCTAAAGTGGCGGAGCTCATCAAGCCCAAGTTCGAGATAAATAATCACTTGCTGAAGATTGGTTCAAGTATTGGTATTTCGGTTTATCCGGATCATGGTGACGATGCAGGTTTGCTGATGAGCCGTGCGGATGTTGCCATGTATAGCGCCAAGCAGAATAATATCTCACTTGCGGCCTATAGCCCTGAGATGGACCGCAATCATTATGAAAGCCTGATGCTGGCGAATGATTTAAAGAGCAGCATTAAACAAGGGCATTTTTCCGCGCTCTATCAGCCCAAGATCAATATCAGTAGTGGCAAACCCTGTGGTTGTGAGTTGTTACTGCGCTGGGATCATCCTAATCTTGGCGTTATCTACCCGGATAAATTTATTCCTATTGCGGAGCGTGAAAACCTGATTGGTGAATTAACCGCTTCTGTTGTCAGAAACAACCTGAATTCATTTCAGCAGCTGGTGGAGATATATCCGGATTTTCACGTTTCAATTAATGTATCGCCGGTCGATCTTCTGGACAACTCATTGTTTAATTCAATTACCAGTGCGCTTGAACAGGCAAGATTTCCCAGGGGGAATCTGTATATCGAAGTGACCGAGAATGCCATTATGAAAAATCCATTGCGCTCGGCGGAGATACTCGACATGTTTAAGGAAGAAGGCATCAAGGTTTCTATTGATGATTTTGGTACCGGCTACTCGTCCCTGTCCTATCTGCAGAAGTTTCCTATCAGCGAGTTGAAGATTGACCAGTCGTTTGTCAGGGAGCTGAGCCAGTGGTCGGTGAATTATCCAATTGTAAGCGCAACCATTACCATGGCCCATGACCTGGATATTGCCGTGGTGGCTGAAGGGGTGGAGGACGAAGCAGTTTTACAGCTGCTGGCATCAATGGGTTGTGATCGTGTGCAGGGTTATCACTACACCGAACCGCTTGAGTTTGAAGACCTGAAACAGTGGCTTAATTCGGCCATGCAGGTTTAAGCCAGGCTCTTCTAGCGCATGGGGTTGACCACAGGCTCAGGGCTGTCCTCTGTAGCCTCAAGCTGTATATTTTCCGAGTAGCTGAAAATAATAGCGTCATCTGTTTCAGGGTTATCAAGGTCTGCCTGGCAGGTAAAAGCCAGGGTGTATTCGCCCGGCGGGATAAAGGCAATGGTGTATTCGTACTGGCCGTTTGCCGAGTTCAGGTGAACCGCCGCGGAAGTCAGCGGATCCGGCTCCTGATTGTCCATGTCGTCTGCGGCAATGTCATAGCCTTCAAACAGATACACCGCATTACTACCTGTCTCCGGGTCTAAATCGCTGCAGTGGTCTGCAGTTAACAGGGCGGCATTGATGTTGCCGCTAATATGTTGCATGTCGTCCATATTGACCAGCCTGAGGGTTGGTCGCAATTTATACCCATTGTTGCTGAGCACCACCGACTTGCGCAGATCAAAGTCGATCATCAGGTGCAGGTCTTCTGTCTCTGTCAGTTCAAAGCCGCGGTTGATTTTTAGCCCGCTCTGGCTGCCGCTGGGAATGCTGAGTTCATGCCGACTGCCGTCAGTCAGTTCTATGTAGGTGTCGTCTACGCCGTCCTCCACATTTACATGCAATCGGATGGATGTGTATTTACCCACAGGAATAACCTGATCGCTGATCAGGTCCTCAAACACCGTGCCCTGCAGGCTGAGCAGGTCGATGGAACGCGGGGATTCAAAGCTATATTCAATATCATCCGCTGATTCAGCCTTGATCGTGAGCCCGCTGAACTGCACCACCACTTTCGCGGCGCTGTCGACCACGGCATCGGTCAGGCTGATGGTGATAGAGGGGGAGGTCTGTTGCAGCTCGTTTCCGCCGCGTCCGGCCGTCGTCGTATCGCTGCCGTTGCCGCTGCAAGCAGTCGTCAGTGCGGTGATTATGGAAAGCGGGATAACCAGTGATTTATGCATAATAAAATGAGCCATATTCAACATCTAGTCCAAAGTCCGTATTTAGTCTGCTGTTCCCTTATCTGGGCAGTTAAATTTTTATCATTTAAATCACAGGCTAGAGTCCACCTGAATCAGATCATCTAATATTAACATTCCTGTTAATAGAATAGTGCACCACAAGGCATTATTCCGTGTTTTTGTCGCCAGGCAATCCCCCGAATGAATGAGTCAGGACAGGTGGTCTGAAGCCTGGGCAAACGGGTTTCAAAGAAGTATGGGCAGCGGTGCTGGTTTATGCGTCAGCCGGTGCCTGCTCACACCTGCAAGCCAGAGATATGTCATCATTGCTCAGAGGCGTCATGGATTGTGCCTGGCAGGCGCGTTGCATTTTTCTATTCAGGCTCACCTGATCTTGCGTGTTTTGCATTTTACCGTGGCGATAATTCGCCAAATATAAACTAACTATTTGAAAAATATATAAATAATCGATATGGCATGGAGGGTGCTTTATGTTAGGAAAAATCATTCAAGGGATACGTATGTTTTTAGGCAATCTGTTTCACTGGAAAGACGAGGAGGCACATGCACATCGCCACTCCAGTGTTACCCGTATTAATGAGTCGGTGGAGTTACCGGGCCACGGCCTGGTGCAGATCGGCTGCCGGGTGGAGTGCGAAAGCGAAGGTTGTCCCAGGCCGCAGCTACTGACCCTGAAGGCGCTCAATGAGGTCGACAGGGGTGTGGTGGTTGAAGTGGTAACCGACAACCTGTCGGTGGTTGAGACCATGCCGTCCATGATGGACATCTATGAGGGAGTGCATCTGGGCACGGTTCAGGGAAAGGACAACTGGTGTATTTACGTACGCCGCGAAATATAAAAATCACGCTAACTATTTGAACCTCAGAGAGAGTAGAAGAGAGTAAATAATAATTATGGCTACTGACACGACAATGAATAAACCCGGCCTGCTGGCACACGCGGGTGGATACAAGGCGATGGCTCTGGTCGCGCTGGTAACAATTTTATCGCTGGGTTTACTGGCCAATGATACGCGGTGGATCTATCTGCTGGTGTATGTGTGGTTCGGTGTGGCCTATGGTGTCTTTTTGCAATACGGCCGTTTCTGCATGGCATCTGCCGTGCGCGATCTGTTTGCGATCAAGGTGCCACGTATGGCGGTGGGGGTGATGATTGCCACCGCGCTGTTTTCAATTACTGCCGGTCTGGTTACCGTCAGTGGTTACAGTACCTTCCACCCGCACCCACTGGGCTGGCACATTATTGCCGGTGGCCTGATCTTTGGCTTCGGCATGATCTTCACCGGCGGCTGTGCCTCCGGTTCACTGTATAAAACCGGTGAAGGCAATATGGGTTCGATGCTGGTATTGCTGAGTATTTCCTTCTCCATGGCGCTGTTTGCCGATCTGGGTAGCTGGTCCAACAGTCTTGCGCCTGCGGGCTGGGCCGAGTCGGCGCTGGAAAAAGGCATGCCGGAAGAACTGAGTGTGACCGATGGCTGGTTTGACCTGTTTACCGCGGGTTATGTGTGGAACCTGTCCGGGGGCACCGTGGCCGACATGGTGGGCACAGGCAATGTATGGATAGATGTATTTGTCGGTAACGTATTGCTGACAGCGATGCTGCCAACTCTGGTGATCCTGGTGATCCTGTATGTGTCCACTTACCGTAAAGGTTTTATCCGTCGTAACAAACTGCAGTCTTTAAGCTTCGGTGATGAGATGCGCGGTATCTGGGGCATGATCACCACCTCCAAAAACACCGCGATTGCCGGTCTTGGCCTGGGTATTTTTGCCGGCCTGCAGATGTGGGCCACCGGTGCGCTACGCGAGCATTATGAAATTTTTAACTTCGGTGAACTGTTGATGAAAATGGGTTACACCGAAGGCCTGTCGATTCAGGAAACCGTGTTCGACCCAGGTTACTGGTATATCACCACGCAGGAAGCACAGCTGGGTGGCTGGGTACTGAACCTGTTTGGCCGCGATGTTACCGACAATATTTTCTTCGGCCTGCAGAACGGTATTCCCAACCCGTTGATCAACGCGCCATTGCTGATGTCTGTTGGCATTATCGTGGGTGCTTCTATCCTTGCGCTGTCACGTCGTGAATTCAAATGGAAAGTGCCCAATATGGAAACCGCGGTATTCGCTATCGTAGGTGGTGCGCTGATGGGTATAGGTGCACGTCTCGGCATGGGCTGTAACGTGGGTGCTTTCTTTGCCGCGGTAACCAATGGTGACCTGACGGGCTGGATATTCCTTGCGGGTATGTTAATTGGTGGCCTGCTGGGTGTTAAGGCATTCAATATGTGGCTGAACAGAAAATCAGCCGGTGATGAATTTGATATTTAAATAGATTTCGCAGCCGGTGCAAAACGCCTGGCGCGCAAATTAAATAGAAAAACTGAATAAATAGTAAGTGTAGGAGAAATAACATGGCAATTAAATTCGACAAGGTCAGCGATGGCCATTACCAGCTGGATGTGTGCGGCTACGTGTGTCCACACCCACAGATGTACACCAAAAAAGCCCTGCAAAAACTGCAGAGTGGTGACGAGCTGGAACTGATTTTCGATAACCCATCATCCGGTGAATCCATTATTGCGATGTGCGAAACCGAAGGTAATGACATCTTCGAGCGTGATGAAGGTAATGGTTCAACCACATGGAAAATCCGTAAGGGGTAAATATGATTCTGGGTGTTGTAGTAACCGATTACAGTCATGCAAAAACCGCCTGCGCGGTAATGCGTGAAGCGTTGAGTCGTCACTGGACTGTCAATGTGTTTTTAACCGACGACGGTGTACACATGATTAAAGACCAGGACTTCCTGGATATGGCGAAAAATGAAGATGCACATTTTTCCTTTATGTGCGAGCACTCCGCAGAACGCTTCTGTAAAGATGTCGATCTTGGTGAACTGGAAGAATTCGTGGTGATTGGTGGCCAGTATCAGAATGCAGAGCTGGTACATAACTCAGAACGCGTACTGGTATTTTAAGTGAGGGCAAAATGAGCAGTAAAAATGTATTAATGATTGCCCGCAATAAAAAGGTCGAAGCCTTACGCATGGCAGCCGGTTTAACCCTGCTGGATGATGTGATCAAGGTGGCCGTGGTAAACGGGATTGATCGCGATGCAGAAGACGTTAGTCTGCAACTGGAGTCACTGGATTTTGCCGATGTGCCAGTGGTTGATGTGGGTGACAGCAACGCAGCCGAGTTCGCTGAAATGCTGGTTAATTCTGATGTGGTGTTTGTAGTATGAGCAGTAAAAACAAGGTTCATTTTTTTACCACCGGTGGTGGTGACCCGGAGCTGGAGAAGCTTCTTGAGAAAGGCCTGGCAGAAATTGGCCAGGGGTTTGATAAAACATCCATTGATGCAGATCCGTCTGCCATGCTGGATGCTTTAAACAATGAGCAGGTGCCCATTGTAATAAAACCTGTTTGAAGCAGAGGACAGCGTGAGGGGGGAGTTATCTCATAGCTGAATTATTAACGGTAAAAAAGCAAATGAAAACGTAATGGGCTGATGGGTGACTGGTAGCAGCTGTGCCGAACTCTAAGGCTGAATGATCCTAGGAGGAGAATTATGAATAAAATTAACAAAGCAAAGTACACCAGAGAGACCATGTTGGCTCTTATTGGTGGGTCAGCACTCTTGATGTCCGGTTGTACCGGTTCAGAGGATTCAACAACTGCCGCTGATTTGAATCAGGTTACTCCAGTCAGTGGGTTGTTGATGTCGACTGCCTCGCCATGGCGTACAGATGTTGATGATAAGAGCCATTTTTTGCTGAAGGCTGAACTGGTTGAAAAACCCGCTGAAGGTGAGTCAGGCTACATTACCAATGCATTCGCAACCTCTGCCAACAAGATTATTGATACTGATATGGCTTATAAAGGTATTTCAGTAGCTGATTTGGCGGATCCGGGCACGATAGCAGCCAGCCAGTCAAACGCTGATTATGACCTCAATAACTTTGGCCTGATAACAGGAAATACCTTGCAAGGCTGGATAGATGACTGGGCTAACAATAAACCTGCCGCTATAACTACTGGCAAGCTGGTTATTTTACAGACGCAAAGTGGTCCGACAGGTTTTGAATACATTGCACCAGATGGAACCGATGTGTTCACATATGTTGTAGACAGTGATGAATGGATACAGACACGTGATAATGGTGTCGTACTGACCAAGAGCATGGTGCCTGATGGTCGAGCAATGGATCGCTTTCTAAAAAAATATGATATTGACCCACAGAATGACATGGTTGTATGTGGCATGGGTACGGGTGGTACTGGTCAGGCGATGCGTGCTGGGCGTTGCTGGTACATGTTCCGTTACTGGGGTGTTGCAGAGGACAACCTGGCAGTGTTAAATGGTGGTAATGACTGGATTGCGGGTAACACCGGGCTTACTGCCGGTTACTTCACAGCTACTGCAAGCACACCAACCTATGCCGGTACTGCCACGGTAGCAGACCTGGCTGAAAACAACTTTGCGTTACAGGCAACGCTGGAAGACATGATGTATGTTGTGCCTGACACAGATACTAACCTGCTGGATGATGGTGTATTTATCTGGGATGCGCGTAGCAGCAATCAGTACAGTCCAACTTCTGATGCCGATTTCCAGAGTGGTGCCGTACAGGGACATCCGAATGGCGCACTGAACCTGAATTTTACTAATTTACTGAATAGCGGTGCAGGTTATACCTATAAGTCAAAGTCAGATCTTGATAACTATATGACCGGTATTACTAATGGCTTTATAGATAACACGTTAGGCTTTGTTGGTGCAAATGGCTACCAGCCTGGTGATGTCGTTTACACCTACTGTGAAACCACTTTCCGTGCAATGATTACCGGCTTTGCCAGTGCGTCGATTCTGGGGCTGCCCACACGTTTCTATGATGGTGCAATGACGGAGTGGCATGCGGTGTCTGCTGTGCCAGCAATCACTGGGTATGACACAGCTTCATCATCAGGTGGTTCTACAGGTGGTGCAACACTGCCGCCAAATACGTGTGGTGGTTAAAACTGTGGTCATATCGTTGACAGTTGTTTTCTAGTCAGCGATATCAGATTGACTCCTGCAAGGCAGCTCGTTTACGGGCTGCCTTTTTTTGTGATAGCAGCCCGTAGGTTGGGGTGACGAAGGAACCCCAACGATTTTCAAACAAAGCACGTTTTATTTTTGAATCATGTTCAGATTGTTAAACGTACATCAGGAATTATTTTTATTTATCAACCATTGTGTATCTGTTAGTTTTACTAACGCGTATTATTGCATTTTAAATTGTGATTCCAGTTCGAGGTATTTGTAGTGAAATTAGAGTCAGGCAGTGTTTCCGCTCGGTTGATCATGGCTGTTATCGGGATTTTAGCTGTTATTATACTGGGGCTGTTTGTCAGCAATGGTTTCAAACTGGATCAGCTATTTAGCAAAAAAACCTCGGTAGATGAGTTTCTGCAGAATCACTGGGCTTATCCCATTCCTGCACAGGGCAAACCACCCGCAGAATTTTCCGCAATTGAAGCTTCGCTGGACCCTGCCTCCTGTGGGGAGTGTCATGCCGATCAATTTGCGCAATGGCGCAGCAGTTTACACAGTCACACCATGAGCCCCGGTATTCGCTGGCAAATGCAGATTGCTGATTTAAAAACGGCAAAGTCCTGTTTACGCTGCCATGCCCCCATGACAGAACAGCTGGCGCTATTGTCACAGGAGCGTGGCTGGTCTGGCAGTCGTAACGCCCCGCCGGATTATATTCCCGAGAATCTGCATCGGCAGGGGCTGGTGTGTGCCGCCTGTCATGTGCGGGCCCATGTCCGCCATGGACCGCTGGCAAGCAAGCCGGATGTCGATCGAAATGTACACGGTGGTTTTGAAGAACATGACGCCTATTCAGACAGCCGCTTCTGTGCCAATTGCCATCAGTTTGCAGAAGATGGGCCGCGTGTGAATGGCAAGCTCAGACAGGACACTTATGAAGAATGGCTGGCCACGGATTTTGCACAACAGGGCACGCATTGCCAGTCCTGCCATATGCCAGGGCGTCAGCATATCTGGCGTGGCATTCATGATAAGGAAATGACCCGTTCTGCGTTAAGCGTAGAGCTGGCCGCGCAACCGGCTGCAGACGGGGCTTATCAGCTGCAGGCGACAGTTACCAACACCGGTGCCGGGCATCATTTGCCCACCTATATAGTGCCGGAAATTGTATTGCATCTTGAGGTGCTGGATGCCGAGGGCAGGGTGCGTGAACTGGCTCGGCATATTATTGCCTGGCGGGTGAACCTTGCGCTGACCGAGGAAATCTTCGACCAGCGACTGGCATCCGGGGAGTCGGTACGGCTCAATGGCAAATTGCAAAATATTGCAGGTTATAGCCAGCTTCGCCTGCGCGTTAGCGTGTCTCCGCGCCGGCAATATGTGCGTACCTTCGAGGATTACCTGCAACACAACCACAACAAGCTGCAGCCAGAAACCCTGTCTTTGCTGAAGCAGTCGATACAGGAGTCCCGCGCAGCGGAATATGAGTTTATTGCCGCTGAACATTCTATCCAGCTGCCCTAGCGCATTGCAAATTGAAGTGATATGCAATGCGCGCCATCTCATGCAATGCCATGAAATCCGTGTTTTTTTATAACTTATTGAAATTATTATAAATATCAGGTTGGCACAAGAAGTGCTTTGTATAGGCCAGGTACGACTTGAAGGTGAACTATGCGACTTTTAATCATTGCAGGGCTATTGCTGGTCAGCACCTCATTGCAGGCGGCTGACAATGATAAAGACAGCTCACCTAAATTAAAGTTTAAAAATGGACCTGTTTGTATGTGTGCCAGGGGATTGAGCGAGAAAGACATCAAGCAGGGTGGTAACACACAACAGGTTTCAGAAAACAACGGTTCCGCTAAACATTCACAACAATTAGACGCTTCTCAAAAGAGAGACTCGGAGGAAAAATGAAACAGATAAGTAACAGACTGGGCGAGTGGAAAAAATCCATGCTTAAGGTGGGCCTGCCATTATTGCTGGTGCCGGTGTTGGCCGTGGTATGGGCAAGCTATGCAGGTCATGTCAGCCTCAACGGCACGCCCGTCGCCGATGATGGTAGCTGGAGTAGCGAAGTGCTAGAAAATGTGCATGAAAAAATGGTTGCACACTCACCAATTCCGGTTGCCAATGCCTGTGGTCTGGGTGCGTCTTCCTGTTTCAAGTGTCACAGTGGCAAGCGTGCCGATAAACCATCCGATGCAATGTGGCATCAGGAGCATGCGTCCGTTAACCATTCCTGCGTTGGTTGCCATAAGGGTAATGAGCGTTTGATGCTGAAGAATATGGCACACAAGGATCTTATTGGAGACCCTCGTGTGAAGTCCGAAGAAACCTGTGTGACCTGTCACACAGATGGCGATGCTCAGGCGCTGCTTGATAAATACAAATAAGGCCAATGAGGGAGATCACAAATGAAAGATAATCGTAACATGACAAAACGCCCGTTATTCGCAGCCCTCGCGCTTGCCCTGGGTAGCGTGGGTGTGCAGCAGTCAGCCATTGCCGGGCCAAGTTTTCAGGTGGGTGATCAAGGCTATATGGAGATCACCTATGCACTGCAGATGTGGAACCAGAGCCGTGACTACACCTCGGCAAATGATGATGGTGATGTGAATGACTCATTCCTGCGTCGTAATCGAATCACATTTCTGGGTCAGTACAATGACTACATTGGTTTCTATGCGCAGCTGGAAGCTGGCAATGACAGCAAAGGTGGAAATGATAACCGTTCAGTTTACTACCGTGATGCCTATCTGACCATTGATCCAAGCGACAGCACCCGTTTTATTCTGGGCCGTTTTAAAAATACCTTCAGTCGTGAAAACCTGGAAGCCTGTCTTGAGCCTTTAACCCTGGATCGTGGTGAATCACTGCCGTACACGCCGTATGGTGGCACCCGTGATACCGGTGTGGCCATGTGGGGTAATCTGGCGGATGCCAAATTCCAGTACCGCCTGGCAATTGCCGATGGCCGTGAAGGGGATGAAGTGGTTGAGTCATCACCACGCATAACCGGTCGTGTGCATGTGAGCCTGCTGGATCCTGAGTACTCCTATGGCTACCGTGGTACTTACCTGGGTACGCAGAAAGTCTTCACCATTGGTGCAGCCTTCGATTCACAGGCAAACATTGCTTACGGTGATTACGGTAACCGCGCCGATGCAAAAGATTATGAAGCCACCACAGTAGATGTGTATTTTGAATACCCCTATGAATTCGGTACGGTCACAGCTTCCGCTGCCGCGTTTGATTACAGCGTGGATGGCTACCCAACTGATCCGGATCCAAGCCTGTCACCATTTGTGGAGCGTGAAGGTAGTTATGCCAAGTTCGGTTATCTGTTCCCTGAGCCGGTGGGTATGGGTAGATTGCAACTGTATGCCAAGATGACTGAAATTGAATACGGTGCGGGTACTGGATTCTCGGATCAGGATATCAACAGCTTCGGTGCCAACTACTACATCAATGGTCAGCAACTGAAAGTGACGCTTGATATAACCTCAACCGAGTTTGCACAGCAAAGTCCCACCATTGCATCTTTGCAGGACTTTGACCAGGTCACGCTGGGCTTGCAGATGATCTTCTAGCAGAAAAGGCGGATGAACCATGCCTGTCTGTACAGGCACGGTTTGCCTAACCTTCGGCGCTCAGGGAAGGGTGATTTGTAGTATAATTTACCCATCACTGTTGCTTGACTGGTTAGCTAAACATAATGCCTCGTTTACTCGATTTATTACTTAAGACACTCCTGTTAATGACTGTGGCTGCCCCTTTGGCCACGGTCATCTTTTTTTTACGACAAGAAAACTTCTCCTGGTCATTTACCCATGTAGCACTGGTTGTGGTTGAGCTACTGTTGCTGCTGTCGGTTACCTTTCTGCTGATGCACCGCAAAACCATGGCACGTTTGCACGAAGCGGTACTCGATGCCCATGAAGGCACCCTGACCAATCTGGTTGAAGCCAGTTGTGGTGGCTCGCTGTCGCGTCAGCTGGTGCATGATTACAACACCATGATGCAGAATTTAAGAACCATGTTCAGCATGGTGGAAAAATGTCAGCAGCGGGTCGTTACCGAGCGCAATAAAATGGATGTATTGCTGGGCAGTATGCCGGGTGCTTTGCTTGCGGTGGACGATGACCTGATTGTGGTGAATATCAACCCGCAGGCAGTGGAACTGTTTAAATGTGATGCAGATGCACTGCTGGGAAAAATGCTGTTTGAAGTGTTTGAACTTGAACCGAATGACAAGGATGCCTTGCGTGATGCGTTTTTATATAAACGTCCGGTGGAAAACTATGTGATTCACACAGAGGTTGCGGAGCTTGAACGCTATATCTCTATCAATATCGCATTTTACTCCAAGGATGCTGCGGAAGTGGATGCGGTAATTACCCTGCAGGATATTACCGACTACCAGCGCCTGCTGGACTCGGTGTACAACCGTGAAAAACTCGTGGCCATGGGCCAGCTGGCGGCGGGTATTGCCCATGAGCTGAATACGCCGCTGGGGAATATAGTTGGCTATTCGCAGCTGTTTGCCAGTAATGATATGGACGATGAAAAGAAATCGAAGTATTCCAGTATTATTGCGGACGAAGCAAAACGTTGTTCACGGATTATTAATGACCTGCTCAGTTACGCACGAAGAGACAGCTGCACCGATGAAGCCTGTGACATTAATGCACTGATAAAGGACATGGTTGAGTCGTTTTTGACCTGCATGCTTAAACGGCAGGCTACACAAATCGAACTGGAACTGGCGGGTGATCTACCGTCAGTTGAAATACCCTGTGGTGAACTTGATATTGCCCTGTCCAATTTGCTGCTTAATGCATCACACGCGCTGGAAGATCGTGAAGACGGATTGATTCGTGTGGTAACACGGGTTATCGGTGCACGGGGGGTTGAATTAATCGTCGAAGATAACGGCCCTGGTATTCCGGCTGAAGACCGGCGCCGAATATTTGAACCATTTTATACATCAAAAGAAACCGGCGAGGGCACCGGGCTTGGCCTGTCGATAAGCCAGGCCATGTTGAGTCGCCGTGGCGCATCACTGGAGCTGGATCACAGCTACAAAGATGGTGCGCGTTTTGTTGTGAAGTTACGCGGAGTTAAAAATTGAAAAGCAGCACAGAAGTAACAGAAACCAGTCAGCCACTGATTATCATTGCAGAAGATGATGATCGTATGCGCGAACTGGTTGCTGCAGTTATAGATAAGCTGGATGCACAGGTGATTGCAGCAGATAGCCCACAGCATGCACTGGATCTGATTGAGGCCAATGCCAATGTAGCAGTGGTGGTAACCGATTTAAAAATGCCGTTTGTTGATGGCCACGACATACTGAACTTTGCACGCCGTGCCAATCCGCGCACCCAGGTTGTGATGGTGACCGGGCATGGTACGGTTGAATCGGCAGTGCTGGCACTCAAGGCAGGTGCCTTTGATTATATTCGCAAACCGTTTGATAACGATGAGCTGTATCATACGGTTGAACGAGCATTGTCCTATTATCAGCTGAGTATGGAAAATGAAAAACTGCGCTCGCAGGACAATGACGAACTGCAGGAAAAATACCGTTTGTTATATGGACAGTCACAGGCTATGGCAAAGGTTGAAAAACTGATTGAAGCGGCCGCAGCCTACGACTGTAATGTGCTTATCTCCGGTGAAAGTGGCTGTGGCAAGGAGCTGGTGGCGCGGAAAATATTTTCATTAAGTGAACGCAGCGATCAGCCATTTGTTGCGGTTAACTGCGCGGCTATACCGGAAAATATTATTGAAAGTGAACTGTTCGGTTATGTTAAAGGCGCGTTTACCGGTGCTGATCGAAACAAGATCGGTTTGCTGGAGCAGGCCAATGGCGGTACGCTGTTTCTTGATGAAGTGAATAATGCTTCCCTGTCTCTGCAGGCCAAACTGTTGCGTGTATTACAGGACGGCAGTTATTACCGCATTGGTGATACTGATCCACAAAGCGTTAATATGCGGGTAATCACCGCGAGTAACCGTAACCTGCCGGAAATGATTAAGTCCGGCGAGTTCCGCCAGGATTTATTCTATCGCCTCAAGGTGGTGGATATCGGCCTGCCTGCGCTGCGTGAACGACGCCAGGATATTCCACTACTGGCTAATTTCTTTCTTAATCGCCACGCCACACGGCTGGGTAAAAACCTTAATGGCATGTCAACCAAGGTGCTTGCGGCATTGATGCGTCACGACTGGCCAGGTAATGTGCGCGAGCTGGAAAATGTGGTGCTGAGTATGACCATTATGGCGATGGGTAATCGCATTAATGAAGAAGACCTGCCCGCGGAGCTGGCAGATGAAGAGGGCGGACAGTTGCGCTCACTGGATTTTGTTGCACCACAAAGCCTGGAAGAAATCGAGGCTTACTTTATTCGTAAAACTCTGCGTGAACAGGGTGGTGATCGAACTCTGTCTGCGGAGATACTGGGTATAGATAAATCCACCCTGTGGCGAAAAATGAAACGTTATAATATCGAGGAACAATGATGCGACGCAGACTATTGTCGGGACTATTCTTTCTCGCACTGCCACTTACCAGCCAGGCAGCGGATACAGACACAGAGCGGTTACAGAAGATGATCGAGCGCCTTGAACAGCGCATTGTACGACTTGAAGCCCATAGTGGGATCACTGCGACGGACGATCAGCAAAAACCAGCCGTACCGCTACAGAGCAGTCAGCGTGATGATGGGACGAGACGGGAGAGCCGGCTGATGACCCGTTACTGGCTGTCGCAGCAGGCTGAGTTCGAGCCGGCAGAGTCGCCATTGCGTGAAGGTCGTATGGCTTTGAATATGCCGATTAAACTCACGCCACAGTATTATGGTCACAGCAGTTCCGGCATGTTTGATCAGCATAAGGACCCGTCGGTGTATCCACTGGCAGTGGTAATGATCAGTGGTTCACTGCAGCTTCCCAGCGCGGGTGATTACCTGCTGGTGGTCAAGCCCACACCGCCACGGGAAGTGGGTGGCGCCGGCAATGTGCAGGTGTCGATTGAACTGCGCATTGGCGACGAGCTGGTGTACCGGATGCCCTATTCAAAAAGCCTGGCCAGCCGCCAGCATCGGCTGAAATTACAGGGTGGTGCCCAGCCAATCGAACTGCGGATACTGGCGCGGTCGCCTGGCTTTGGCCCCAGTCCAACCGGCACTGAAGTGTACCTGGGGCTGCAGGCGGAGGGTGAAATCAGCCCTACACCTATCAGCGCTTACCTGAAGGAATAAAATCGGCACGTTTTATGCTCTAACCCTTGTATTTGGTACAGACGTCAGCAAATTGACAAGTGTGTAGACTGATACAAGCCCGAAACAGGGCTGTTATAAAGGGGTTAGAGGTGATGAATACGATTGCAGATACAGCGCCAGTCGAATGCAGTGATGATTTTTTCAGCGGGCTGCAGGCGATGCAGGACGCTGAATACCCACAGGCAGAGCGTAGTTTCCGTGGCGCCTATGAAAACGCAGCGCAATCTGATGCCTGGCGTGACACTTACCTGTCGTATTACGGCCTGGCACGCGTAAAGTGCGGTGATAGCAGCGGTATCGAGCTGTGCCTGCGAGCACTGCAGAACCAGCAGCGCAAGGCGCAGTTTGATGCGGATATTTATGAAAACCTGGCACGGGCCGAGCTGCAACTGGGTAATCGCAAGGCGGCGGTTGATTTGTTAAAGCAGGGCCTGAAGCAATGTCCCCATCACTATGGACTGCGTTCACTGCGCCAGCAACTGGGTGTGCGCCGTCGCAGTGCGCTGCCGTTTCTGCCTCGCAGCCATCCGCTGAACCAGTCGCTGGGGAAAAGCCTGCGCAGTATGACGCTTGAGTAGCCTGCCCTTTAGGTGAGATATTTCAGCAGAAATTATTGGAGTAGAATATCGCCCTGCTGATCGGTTCGTTTAATGCTTGCGCCATACTGCTGCAGACGTTGCAGCACCGATTCATGGGGGTAGCCACGGGCATTATTTGCGTTGATAGAAATAATTGCCTGTGTGGGTTTAAGCTGTTTAAGCAGCGCGTCGCCAGTGGCATCATGCCAGCCGTGATGGCCGACTACCAGCACTTCAATATTTTCAGGTAGTCGGCCTGCATTTAATAATTGCGTCTCAACTTCCTGGTTTACATCCCCCATCAGTATAAAATCCTGTTGATTCATTTTGATATGGATAACCAGCGAATTGTAATTCAGGTTATCGCCCTTGATTATATCCGGCCAGAGAATATCCAGTTCAGTATCGGCAAAGCTTAAATTATCAGTTGCATTCAGGCATTGATGTGCGGAATTGCTTTGCAAATCCTCTGCTACCCAGCGACTGATATCTGGTGCCCTGTTTACCTGAATCGGCTGACAGTTTGAATAGAAGCGACTTAATGGAAAGGCTTCCTTGATACGAAAATAACCACTGGCATGATCCGGGTGCAGGTGGGTGAAAATGACTGCATCCAGTTCGCTGACACCATACTGTTTTAATTTTTGCAGCAGGTTTTCTGCCTGCCCCGCATGGCCGGTATCGATTAATAGCCCGCGATCTTTATGTTGCAATAATATCGCCTGGCCTTCTTTCACATCCAGTGCAATCAAGCGGCTCTGGTTGTCCGCAAATGATGGTGTACTTGTAAACAGGCAGCAGAGCAGGGTACTCAATATAAAAGAAGGTCGTTGCATTTTATTCACGGGCACTTTTCAGGCTCAGCTGTGCGAACAGGGTGGCAGCAAATGCAGCCAGTAGATTGAACTGCACATCACGCCAGTCACCCACGCGATCGGGTAAATACCACTGCAGTAATTCATCCCCCATGCTGAGTAGCAGGCAGGCAATATATGCGGAAAACATGGGCAGAACCATCATTGAGAGATAGCCATATAAACCAAACACAATAAAGTGCAGGCGTTCTTCGATAATGGGCATGAAATAGGGATATACAACGAATAGCGGAATAAACCATAGCAGATGCCACAGGCGTTTTGTGCCATGGTTTTTAATCTGCAACAGGGCGGCTTTAAAACTGAGCAGTAACAGCACTGTGCCGAGAACTATGGCCAGTTGTTGTGATGAGTAATTGTTGCTGATATAAGCCTGCAGTGCACGGCCATTGATTGACAGCAGGGGGATACAGATGAGTGACAGCCACCATGCAATAATCAGCGAAGGATGCGTTTCTTTAAAAATGGATGTTTTTAAAGTATGGATAATAAACCCCATTAGCTGCTGCTTCTCCATGGGCTGTGCCAGTTAGATAATCGGACTCTCCGGTGTGGGTGATGGTTCCAGCTGTGGCAAATGCTCATCCTGGAAATTATCAACCTTGGCCTCGACTTCCTGAATATCCTCGAAGCGTGCAATGTGGTAGAGCGCATCACCTTCATTTACCAGCGGCAGATTGGTGCGGCCAATTACAATGCCGCTGAAACTCGCGGTCAGCAGCGCTTCACGTGAGCCGAATGGATCGGACACTATGCCCAGCAGTGTGCCTTTTTTTACAATGCCGCCAAGCGGCACCATGGCACGCAGTATGCCGCTGTCCGGTGCGCGCATCCATGAGCTGGAGCGGGCAATCACCGGTTCGTAATGCTGCTTTTTAACCTTGCTGCTGGAAGGTGGAATCATCTCCAGTGCGCGCATCACCTTGATAATGCCCTTGACCCCGGCGCGTATGGATACTTCATCGAAGCGCAGCGCCTCACCTGCTTCATAGAGCAACATGGGGATACCATATTCCGCCGCTGCTTCACGTAACGAGCCATCGCGGATATTGGATGAAATCAGTACCGGTACATCAAAAGCACGTGCCAGTCGTTCGGTTTCCGGGTCTTCCAGGTTGGCGCGTATCTGTGGCAGGTTGCTGCGGTGAATGGCGCCGGTATGAATGTCGATGCCGTGTGTGCTTTTACGCACAATTTCCTGCATAAACAGATTGGCAAGCCGTGCGGCAAGGGAGCCCTTGTCGGTACCGGGAAACGAGCGGTTAAGGTCGCGCCGGTCCGGTAAATAGCGCGAGTGGCTGATCAGGCCGTGAATGTTTACAATCGGCACCGCGATAATGGTGCCGCGTAAACGTTTCAGGGCTGAATGTTTTAACAGACGACGAATGACTTCCACGCCGTTGATTTCATCACCGTGCATGGCGGCACTGATAAACAGCCGCGGCCCGGATTTTTTGCCACGAATCACATGCACCGGAATACTCATCGGTGCCTGGGTATAAAGTCGGCCCGCGGGTAGTTCTACCGTTGTGCGTGTGCCCGGCTTGATACTGATACCATTGATTTTGAAATCCGTGTCGTCAGTCTGTTGCGTCATTAATTTATCCCTTGCCTTTGGTGCGCGTTTTATTTGGCTGGGCGTTTTTTTCAATAAAATCGATAATCATACCGGCAATGTCTTTACCGGTTGAAGCTTCGATGCCTTCCAGCCCTGGTGAGGAGTTGACTTCCATGACCAACGGGCCACGTTCGGAACGCAGTAAATCGACCCCGGCTACATTCAGCCCCATGATCTTGGCGGCCTTGACCGCGGTTTTGCGCTCCGCCGGGGTGATTTTAATCAGTGAGGCCGAACCGCCACGGTGTAGATTGGAACGGAATTCGCCTGGCAGCGCCTGACGTTTCATTGCTGCTACCACCTTGTCGCCTATCACCAGGCAGCGTATATCTGCACCGCCGGCTTCCTTGATATATTCCTGTACCAGGATGTTGGCTTTTAAACCCATAAAGGCTTCGATTACACTTTCTGCCGCCTTGCGGGTTTCCGCCAGTACCACGCCTATGCCCTGGGTGCCTTCCAGCAGTTTGATCACCAGTGGCGCGCCGCCAACCATTTTAATCAGGTCCTGAATATCATCCGGGTGGTGAGCGAAACCGGTACTGGGCAGGCCGACCCCCTTGCGTGCCAGTAGCTGCATTGAGCGCAACTTGTCGCGGGAGCGGGAGATGGCCACTGATTCATTCAATGGAAATGAACCCATCATTTCAAACTGGCGCAGTACCGCCGTGCCATAAAATGTGATTGAGGCACCGATACGGGGAATTACCGCATCAAAGGGTTCCAGGGTTTCGCCCTTGAAATGAATTTCCGGCTTGCTGGGCACCACTTCCATATAGGAACGCAATGCATCCAGCACCATGGCTTCATGGCCACGCTGTTCACAGGCTTCAATCAGGCGGCGTGTGGAGTAGAGCTTTCTGTTGCGTGATAAAATTGCAATTTTCATAGTACAACCTTTTCTTGATTAGCCGTGTCTGTCTGAGTCAGTCACTCGTGATATAACAGGTGTCGTCTATCGTTAATGTGTATAGTTTTTTATTAATGTGTCTGTTATACGTTTATAACCAGCGCACCCGGCGAAACAGGTACAGCATCATGACAGCGATACCGGACATTGCAGATAACAGAATATAATAACCGTTTTCACTTTTCAGCTCGGGCATATTTTCGAAGTTCATGCCGTAGATGCCGACCAGCAGGGTTAGGGGTACAAAAATCACTGTCACCACGGTGAGTACTTTCATAATCTGGTTGAGGCGATGGCCATTAAGGCTGATATAGGCTTCAATCAGGTCGGTAATCACATTCTGGTAGAGCGTAGATAAGCTGTTAAAGCGCTCGACCAGTGTGTACACCTCGTCAAAGGCGGCATGCTGTGGGTTTTTCTGTTTTAGCAGGTCATTACGCAGGCCGTCATATACATTAACATAATAGGTCAGAATGCGATGCATTTTACGCAGGCCGGTGTTATAGCCCACCAGCTCTTTCATCAGTTTGTCACCGCTGCGTTCAAACAGTTCATCTTCAATCACATCCAGGCGCTGTTCCAGATCCAGTAATACCTGACCGTAGCGTTCCGCTACCCTTTTACTCATGGCGATGACAATATCCATGGGACCTTGCATTTCGTGCGGCTGCTGTTGCATGCTGTTCCACAGATGCGCCAGATAGGGTGAATGCCTGGAGTGCCGTGTAATCAGAAAGTCGTCGCCGGCAAACAGTGCCAGTTGCAGGGTGTTAAAATCCAGCGAGTGGGACTCTGCATCCAGTGGTTTAAGTAACAGGTATAATGACTCTTCACATACTTCGTAACTGGGTGGATGCCGTTGCCGCTGCGCTTCAATAACCGCGGTTTCATCCAGTGCAAAATGCTGGAGCAGAAAGCTGCGCTCACTGGCTTCATCCTCGTCGTATAAGTCCAGCCATAACCAGCTATCCTGTTTTTCTGTTTCCCCCGCTGCTTTCCATTGGGCAAGCAGTTCCTCACCACCCAGCTGGCAGGATTGCGGGCCGCATAGCATAAACTGCATCATGCCTCGTCTCCTGTTTTGTCGTCCGGTTTGTTGATATGTTCCAGGCCGCTGCGGATATGCAGGTCGCGTTGCGGGAATGGAATTTCAATACCGTGTTCATGAAAACGATCCCAGATGCCAAGCAGGATATCACTTAGCACATTGGCGCGACCATTGGGTGGATCGTTAATCCATACGCGCAGTTCAAGGTCCACGGAACTGTCACCGAAACCTTTCAGTAAACAACGGGGTACCGGCTCCTGCATAATGCGGGGAGTTGCTTTTGCTGCATCAACACAGAGCTCAATTGCCTTGCGCACATCGGATTTATAAGAGATGCCAACCGGCAGGCGCAGGCGAACCAGGCTGTCACTGTAGGACCAGTTTTCAACCCGCTCGGTGATGAGTATTTCATTGGGAATCAGGTGTTCGATACCATCTCGGGTAATCACCGATACGTAGCGGGCACTCAAATGATTAATCCAGCCAAAAGTCTGGCCAATTGCGATGGTATCGCCGGGTTTGATCGAGCGATCCATCAGCAGGATGACGCCACTCACCAGGTTGGAAAATATTTTCTGCAGACCAAAACCCAGGCCAACGCCCAGTGCGCCACCAAACACAGCCAGTGCGGTGAGGTTGATGCCCACGGCGGAAAAGGTGATCAGAATCGCGGCGGTAATCAGTGCAATATGTAATAGCTTGACGCTGAGTACCCGCATCGCCGGGGTGATGGTTTCCGAAGCTTCCAGGCGGCGATCGAGAAAACCGGATAAAACGCTGGATAACCACAGCGAAAGCCACAGCAGGATACCGGCCTTGATAATGATCAGCGGCGAGATGCGCACTGCGCCCAGGGTGATAGAAAAACTGTCGAGCAGTGCCAGTGCTGGGCCGAGCAGGCCGCTAATATTTAAAATAGCCAGGGTCCAGGCAATGCCGGCGACCAGGCGTGACACAGTTTTGCTTTTCAGTAGCCTGGTGGCGATGCGAATCAGCAGCCAGGCGCTGAGCAGGCTGGCCACGGGCAGCAGTAACTGATGGCTGTGACCCAGGTAGTTGAAGAGGTGGATGGCGCTCCACTGCAGGATTAACCAGACAAGGGTATTTGCAAATTCATTAAGCGCTGTCACCAGTGGATGTAAGCGGCCAATGCGACTGCTGATGGTGCCCAGGCGTACCAGTGCACGTTGCAGCTGTGGGGTGAACAGCGCACTGGCAAGAAAATACACCGCAATAATGACGCCCAGCTGTATCCAGATTTCGGGTGATGCCAGGGCGGTTTGCAACTGCAACAGCGCTTGATTAATAATTTCGGTTAACTGGTTTCTGTCAGGTAGATCTGCCATCTATTAAAATCCTGTCGGGTGATTTGTGACACCGCGTAATTATGCTATGTCTCTGCGAGACTTTAAGGCGACGCTAAATACCAATGATAGAGGCATATCAGCAGGATTCAGCGCTACCCTTTAAGTAATTATGATTGAGTTACGGTGGATATACTACTGGTGTATGGCGATTGACTGATAAGACAGGGCCAGCTGCACCACGGCGTATGGTTTTATTGTGAGTCGATCCCGCGTCTTCTGCGTTCGGCAAACGCTGGATGACTGAATTACTCGGCGCCAGCAATGCTGGCCTTGTCCGACGCCTGTAGCAGTTCGGTGGTAATCATCCAGCGATTCATCAGTTTGGCAGCCACCAGGTCGCCGCAGACATTTACCGCGGTGCGGCTCATATCCAGAATCCGATCGACACCCATAATCAGCACCACCCCTGCGACCGGAATACCAACGGTTTCCAGTACCATGGCGAGAATCACAATGCCTACTCCCGGTGTACCGGGTGAACCAATGGATGCGCCCACAGCAGTAACAATCACCAGTAACAGGGCGCTAGTACTCAGGTCAACCGCGAACACCTGGGCAAGAAACACCGTGGCCACGCCCTGGTAGAGCGCGGTGCCGTTCATATTGATCGTGGCGCCAAGGGGAATCACAAACTGTGATACGGATGGGTGTACCTGTAATTTGTCTTCAGCGGTTTTGATCGACAGCGGCATGACTGCGGCAGAGCTTGATGTAGAAAAGGCCAGTAAGAGTACATCCCGTATACTGCGCAGAAAGCTGGCAGGGCGCATCTGCGTAAATAAATAGATCAGTACAAGGTACAGCGACAGCAGTATCAGTAGCCCTGCCAGTACAGTGCCCACATATACCCCCATACCCAGTATGGCATCCAGGCCGATTTTGCTGGTGAGCTGTGCCATCAGGCCGAATACCGCCAGTGGTGCCAGTCGCATGGCCCAGCCGACCACGGTCATACAGACTTCCTGTAATGATGACATCAGGTCGAGTAGTGGCTTCGACTGAGCGGGTTTCATCATCACCAGGGCGACACCCATTATCATCGCGAATATCACAACCTGCAGCATTTGCCCCTCGACCATTGAAGTGAGGGGATTGCTGGGGAAAATGGTTACCAGCTTGTCAGGCAGCTCGGACAGGCTGGGTGGACTGTCTGGCACATGGGCGGCGTTGGCAGGAGTGCCTGCGGGTATCAAACTCTTCAGGCTGGCGGAGTCAACGTAATCACCGGGCTTTATCAGGCTGGCCACTGCCAGGCCAATAATGATGGCGATTACCGTGGTGCCGACAAAGTAGATCACTACACCCACGCCCATGCGTTGCAGTTGTTCAACGCTTTCGCTGGCGCTGAGCCCACGTACCACCGAGGCGAAAATCAATGGTATGACGATCATCTGAATCAGGGTTAGAAACAGTTGTCCGGGTAATGCCAGCCAGTTGCCCAGCGTGGTGGAGGTGCTTATTGCCAGCCAGCCACCCGTGGGGCCGATTAACATGCCCGTGGCAATGCCCAGAAACATGCCGACAAGCACCTTGATCCATAAGCGCCCCTGCAGCAGACGGTTAAGCTGCCTGTTAAGGTAGTCGAAGGGGGTGGTTACAGAAAAATATCGCTTTGTCATTTATCACTCAGTTCAGATTTGTGAGTTATCTTCATGTATAGCAAAGCCGCAGCTGCCCGGCCAGTCGGGGGGTGGAGTTCCTGTCATACTACGAGTCGCTTACAGGTATTGCCAGTACCACTGGCTAAAATTAATATTTTCATCCGCTTAAGCATGATTTTTAGCGGCCAACTGATTAATTTGCCATTATGCAGTAAAATGGCCTGCGAGTGCGTGTGGATAGCGCCAGGCAGACATTGAGAGATAGATTATGAGTAACCCTTTTCAGGAGCAGCTGTTAAAAGCCGGGCTGGTGAGCAAGCAGCAGGTGCAGCAGGTTAACAAGGAAAAGCAGAAAAAGAAAAAACAGCAGAAAAGCAAAAAGCCGGTGCTGGATGAGGCGGCGCTGAGAGCGCAGAAAGCGGTGCAGGAAAAGGCGCAGAGAGATCGTGAGCTAAATGAGAAAAAGCAGCAACAGGCCAGGGCCAGGGCCGTATCGGCAGAAATAAACCAGATGATTCTGGATCATATGATCCAGCGCGATGACAGCTGTGACCTGGTCTATAACTTCGAGCATGACAGGAAAGTAAAGCGCATCTACATTAATCAGCAGATGAAACAGCAGTTAATAGACGGTACGCTGGCGCTGGCGCGCATCGATGGCCGTTACGAGCTGGTGCCCCTGTCGGTGGCAGAGAAGATAAAGCAGCGCAATGAAAAACGTGTGATTATATTTGAGCCGGAAGATAAACAGCTGGATGAGGATGATCCCTATGCGGACTTCCAGGTGCCGGATGATCTGATCTGGTAGTAGCGTTACTGTTGTTGCGGGGTGATCATTGGCCGGTGTTTAAGCAGCTGGCTGAAGCGGATGTCATCCAGCGGCTTTGACATATAATAGCCCTGGGCGGTATCGCAGCCCATTGAGTAGAGCATATCCCAGCAGTGCCGGGTTTCCACGCCCTCAGCCACCACATTGAGACCAAGGTTGTGGCTCAGTTCAATGGTGGAACGTACTATCAGTCGGTCACTCTCATCCTGCTCCATATCCATAATAAATGACTTGTCGATTTTCAGTTCATTTACCGGCAGTAATTTAAGATAGGCGAGGGAAGAGAAGCCGGTGCCGAAATCATCCACCGAAAGGCCCACCCCCAGCCGGTGTAATTTGTTGAGTGCCTGTATGGATTTTTCCGGGCTGGTCATCATCGCGCTTTCCGTGATCTCAAAACTGATGCAATGGCTATTCAGCTGGTTGTCCTTAATGTGTTTGTCGATAAAGTGTTCGAGTTCAGGGTCACGTAAATTCTGTACCGACAGGTTAATTGAAATCGATAATTCATGCCCCTGCTGTTTTTTTCGGCCACAGAAATTCAGTGCATTACTGATAACCCAGCGGCTGAGTTCGTTAATCATGCCCATGTCTTCTGCCAGGCTGATAATGACCTCGGGTGTAATAAAGCCAGATTGCGGATGTTCCCATCTAAGCAGTGCCTCTGCTCCGATAATTTTCCCGCTGCGCAGCTGGTACTTGGGTTGATAGTGCAGGCTTAATAAATTCTTTTCTATCGCCAGTTTCAGGTCAGAACCCAGTGACAGGCGACTGACCGAGTGACTGTCTTCAGTGGCATTGTAATAGTGGTATCGGGTTTTCTCACGCTTGGATATATACATGGCAACATCGGCATGCTGCATCAGTTTATGGCTGTCTCTGCCATCTGCCGGGTATTCGGCAATGCCAATACTGGAGCTGATCTGCAGTTCAAACTGATTAACCATAAAGGTTTCTTCAAGACAGTTATGGATATTTTCCGCAGCAATCGCCGCCTGCTGTCGATTGGTGTTTGGCAGAAGGATGGCAAACTCATCACCGCCCAGTCGAGCAATGGTGTCAACACTGCGCAGACGATTTGAAATACGCTCGCCCACCATCACCAGCAAACTGTCGCCTATGTGATGCCCGAGAGTGTCGTTGATTTCCTTGAAGCGATTCAGGTCAAGCATCATAAAGATCAGGTTCTGTTGTTCGCGGGTGGCAATCAACAGGTGATATTCAAGTCGCTGTTGCAGCATCAGGCGATTGGGTAAACCCGTGAGCGAGTCGTGCATGGCCTGGAATTCCAGCTCGTTCTGACGTTTGTGAACCTGCTGGCTCATCTCGGAAAAAGCATCTATCAGGTCCTGTGTTTCCTGTGTGCGGGTCAGCTGCAGGGTGTGAAAACCACCGTGCTGATAGGCTTCATCCTTAAGTGCCCTGGCGATTGTGGCGATGGGTTTAATAATAAATCGCTGCAGTAGCTTGATAGAAAAAATGATATAGATAAGAAACAGTAGAATAATGCCGCTAAGAATACCGCTTTGTGTGCTACTGGCCGAGGTTTGCTGGGTTATGGTTTCCTCATAAACCTTGTTGATCTTTTCATCTATCAAATTAAGTTCAAGATTAATCGCGTTATACAGCGGTTCAAGCTTGTTAGTGAGCAGGTTGATATCCTGGCGCCAGACGCCGCTGTGATTGATTTCCTGCACGCCGTTAAATGCACTCTGCCAGCGATCGATCAGCGAAGGCAGGCGAATCACCAACTGGCTTCCCTGAAAGCCCAGGCGACCCTGCTGTTTAAGTTTCTGAATTTCAGTCGAAAGTGACCTGACCCGCTGTAAATGGGTGTTCACACTATCTGCATGTTCGAGCAGGCGTAGCGGGTCAAATGATCCCATGCGATTCGTAAGGTAAAGGCGGTATTCTGCCAGGGTAGTAGTCCATGCCAGCAGGGTTTCATTAAGCAGCTGGTAGTCCTCGGAACGGGTGTTAAGTTGTGGATCTTCCTGGTATTCGAGAATGGTTAAATTAAGAATACTGATAATCTCGTTGCGAATCGGGTGCATGACTTCAGACGAGATGGCCAGTGCCGGGTACTGGATATTAGCCGAGGTTCTCACCTTAAACAGCTCTTCAGACAGGCTGCGCAGTCGTCGCAGGTCAAAGCCGAGCTGTTGTGTCGACTGTTGCAACTTGAATTGAGCAATAAAAGCTTCTTCGTCAATCATTTGCAGGATGGCTTCCGAGCGGTCCACCGCCTGTTGCAGACGCTGTTGATGTGCCTGCTGATCCGGGTCAAGCATAAATGCCTGCACTGCGAGTATGGCTTCACTGGTATAACGGCGGATTTCTGCGGTCAGGCCGAGAATACGTGAGGTGGTTTCAGCACGATTTTGCAGGCTGTTGGATGTGCTAATGACATTGAAGTAGCCAAAGGCTGTGCCGAGTAACACCAGTGCCCCCAGCAGGGAAGCTACCCGTATATATTGTGACACCAGGCTTCGCACTGCAGTGTGGTGTTTATGGCGGCTGGCGGGGTTTAAATTCAAATTGATCGGATCCTGCTGGAAAGTGATTGCTAGTTGGCTGGTCGTTAGTTAATACGCCTGTGGTGCGTTACAGTGCCATCAATGGCAGGCGGTGGATAATACCGTCTGGGTCCTGATCGTCTATTGCACAATTATAGAACATCCAGGGGGCATCTGAACAATGCTGATATATTTAAGTGAATCCTGAAGTTTTCAGCTACAAGGCGTGCTTCACAGTGAATGGCCAGGCTTGTACAGGAAGCACAATGCTGGAGATGTACGCTTCAGGCTTACCGTGCGAGACTTGCAGGTGTGTCCGTACTCAATAGTTAGTGTTTTTAGCTGGTTCACGAATAGTTAAGCATGTGTATACCTTCAAAATGCTGTTTTTGATTGTGTACACAACTGTAAGCCGGCGATATGCCATCATTGTTAAGAGGTACCCTGGGGCACATTAATATGTTAAAAGAACAGAGTTATCATAAATTTTACTATGAGATGGGGACGATATGTCAAGCGACCAGTCGGTCTCAGTGTTGAAGCATGCCTCATCTCTAAAAACATTAAAAGCAGGCTGTTTAAACTGGCGGCAGATAAAATTGCAGGAGCTACTGGAGTCGTCGGGTAAATATATCCAGCGTATGGATGACAAGGTGCTTTATCCCCATGCTGGAGATGGCAGGGCGTCGCGCGATTTTTATTGAAGAGATAATGCATCTGTACCGTGGCCAGGAAGTAGATTAAAATTTAGCCAGTCGATTATAAAAAAAGTGGTATGGTCGAATAATGCGGCAAGTTCTACAGGCACAATCCGGTTTATCAGCGACTTGACTCAGGATTTTGATTTGACTGTATTGTCACCAGCCGATTTAATTAATTTACTTCCCCAGTTGCATAGCAGTCTGCAGCGAAGTGTTATTGCTTTTCACGATGATAGTCATCAGCTCGTAGACTGGTTTGGGTTTGTCGAGCAGTTGCCTTATCTAAATTCACTGATTGTGTCCGATGATATTTCAGCAAGAGGTCTGGATAATAGTGCCAGGGTAAGAGGCAATACAGTACAGCTACTCAGTGCAAAAAAAGTTAAGCGATTACTTGGCGAGGAGCATGATTGCATACTTTTCGATGCCAGAGCCGGTTTAGATCTGGATGCATTGGGTGTAGTCGCTGGCCTGATCCGAGGTGGTGGCTGCCTGTTATTATTATTGCCGAAAGTATCTGCCTGGCAGAAAAAAACCACGGCTTATTATGCGCATTTACGCAGAATGCTGTTACAACAGCCCGGGGTGTTTTATTTGCAGAATACGACAGACCTTTTGCAGCAGGTGGTTTTCCCCAGCTTTGAGATTCCGGATCAAAGCCAATATCTTCCCTGTAAGACACAGGATCAATACCAGTTACTGCAGGATCTGTTTAGTGAAATTACGCAGCAGGTACGGTTGTGTCGTGTGCTGGTGTCTGGTCGTGGCCGTGGTAAATCATCCTTGCTTGGATTGCTTGCGGCAAAATTATTGCAAACGAAATCCATAAAAATAATTATTGTAGCCCCAGCGCGTTCCACTACCGATCCGTTTTTCTATCATCTACTTCAGCAATGTGAGGCTGCTGAAGCAGGTCGCTCGTTTGTTTCTTATGGTGAATCTGAAGTGGTTTATATGGCACCGGATGCGCTGCTTGAGGAGTTGCAAAAAGGTAATGTAAACAGTTCGGATTTATTACTGGTTGATGAAGCAGCAGCCATTCCACAGTCAATGCTGTCGATTTTGCTGAAGCACTATGACCGACTGATTTTTTCTACCACCACCCATGGTTATGAAGGTAGCGGACGCGGTTTTGTATTGAAGTTTTTCAAACAACTGGACCAGTCGCGTCCCGAATGGAAAAAAAGTGAATTGCATCAGCCGGTTCGCTGGCAACAGCATGACTGGCTTGAGCAATGGATAGAAAAATTACTGTTTCTGGATTTGCAGCTTGAACCGCCTTTGCCGGACAATTTCAGCCGCCATCACCTGCAGGTCGAACAGCTGAATACGATCGAACTGGTGACAGATCAACAGAAACTGGAGTCGGTTTTTTCCCTGCTGGTCAATGCGCATTATCGAACACGCCCATCTGATTTCGCCTATCTGCTGGACTGCGAAGATGTGCGTCTTTATGCCTTACGTGTTGGTTCCGTGGTCGTGGCAGTGCTGGCAATTAATCAGGAGGGTGGCTTTTCGCCAGCATTATCAACGCAGGTTTACCGAGGTGCGCGCCGGCCAAAAGGGCATCTGCTGGCACAGACCCTGTGTTTCCATGGCGGAATTGAGACCGCGGCGCAGCTGAACTATGCGCGTATTATGCGCATTGCAGTGCACCCACAGATGCAGCGCATGGGCCTGGGGCGTTGTTTGCTGGATTCGGTAATTGAACTTGAGTCCAGGCGGGGCATGGATGTCATCGGTTGCAGCTTTTCCGCAGAAGCGGGCTTGCTGGAATTCTGGCGAACAGCCGGATTTTCCTTGTTGCGCACTGGTTTCACTCGTGACCATGTCAGTGCCAGCCATGCGGTTGTAATGGGGTGCGCATTGTCTGATGACGGCCAGTCGCTGCTTGAGCACCTGCAGTCTCGCCTGGGTAGAAACCTGCCAGTGTGGCTGGATCATTTTCTGGCCGATATGCAAGCTTCCCTGAAAGTCATTCTGCGGGAGCTGGCGGATCAAAATGTAAACCATCAAACAAAAGAGGTTTTTTCTGCGAGTGACCTTGAAGATGTGATCTCCTTTGCAGATTACCATCGCAATTATGCCACCTGTTGGCCGGCCATATCTCGTCTGGTTGAGCATTGCAGCGTGCTTGTTCGGGATTTACAGAAGGGTGAGCAGAAGATAATTTATGCCTGCACACAATATGCAAATGACTGGCCAGCTATTGTCAAGGCAACAGCATTATCCGGTCGTGGTGAAGCGGAACAGCGCCTGCGCAGCTCTTTGCAGCATTTACTTGCCAGATATTCACAACAGAGTAACGGGTGATGGCTATAATGATGTCTGTTCGCTGTCGTAATATTAAAGGTAGCCCATGGCAATAATCTGGAGCAGGTGCCTGGGTGGTGTTCACTATGAGGTTCGTTCGGCGGGTAACAGTTTACGACTGTATACAGATGGCGTATTCCACAGCCAGTATAATCCATATCGATTAATAACCGGGCATGTGTGGGACCTTCTGATGTTACCGGCACTTTTTTATCCTGCGAATAAAATCAAACGTGTACTGGTGATGGGAGTTGCTGGTGGGGCCGTTCTGCATCAGCTTCGTCAGTTTGTGGCGCCTGATGAAATAATTGGCGTTGAACTGAACAAACAGCATGTCAGTATCGGGCGACGCTTTTTTGATTTAAATAAGGCGCCGATTAAACTGATTGAGGCGGATGCGGTGTCCTGGCTGGAGGGTTACCAGGGTGAGCCGTTTGATATGATTATTGACGACATGTTCGCCGAAAAAGATGGTGAACCTGTGCCAGTGAAAGAAGCATCGGTTGAGTGGTTTGTCTGCATGCACCGTCATTTAACGGACGAGGGCTTAATTGTAAGAAATTTTATTAATCGCAAGGCCTTGCTTAAATCGGCAGCGATTGCTGATGCAAAAACCCGTGCCAATTTTAAATCGATTTTCCAGTTTACCAGCCAGTACAATGAAAACTTTGTGGCGGCTTATCTTAAAACTGCGGCCAGTGCGCAGCAGTTGCGTCATCGCCTGTGTGAAACGCCCGGGTTGAACCCGCGGCTGAAAACAACTCGCTTGCGTTACAGTCTGAAAAAGTTGCTTTAGGCGTTGTGGTTTGTTTTAACAGGCTTTCTGTCAGGCAGCGGATGTAGGTGGCTGCTTTCTACCAGGTCTGCCTGTTTCCACTGAACATACTGTTTGAACAGGTTCCACTCTTCCGCCAGTTGCTGGCTTGGTTTGTTATGTTGCGCCAGCACCTGACGAGTGAAACCTTCGATATGGTTTAACAGTGCATCCATATCATCAATGCTGTTGGCCTGATGCCGGAGTGGCATATGATGTGGGCTACCGTGTTTCATGCCGCAATCTGGCGCAGGGTTTCCAGTTGCTGGCAGTAACTGTCAAGTTTACTGGTCCAGGGCGCGGTGTTGTCCGGATCTATCTGCTCCGGTGTGATCAAGCCGTTGAGTTTATGCAGTTGGTCGGTGATGGAGAGCGTGCTCTCAGAAGCGTTGTTAATATTGAGTTGACGGTCCAACGATTCCAGTTGATGACTCAGGTAATCGCTGAATAAACGGCAGGCATTGCAGAAGTCTGCATCAACCGGGTTGTCTGTATAGCGAATGACGTCGCTGAAACCGAGGGCTTCTCGAGTCAGCTCGTTAAGTTGGGTATGGATATTCATTTTGGTATTTGCTCATTTCCAGTGTTAAACCGAGGGGTTTGCAACTGGGAGAATTATATCCTTTTTTATAAACACGGGTCGGTAACTTTGGCTGATATTTGTGTCAGATATTTCCTACACCCATTCGGGTGATTGAGGCCAACTGCCCACTCAATCATCAAATTGTGTGCGTATTGTGAGGCCATTTTGTAATAGCGCCTCTGCCATTCGTGCCAGCGTATCTTCATGGGCAAAAATGGTGTCACCGTGACCTTCCGCCTGCAGAATGGTTTGCTGCGTTTTCGGGTTAACCACCGTCAGTTGCCAGGTGTCCTGATCAACTTTATACCGCTTAATTTTGAACTTACTGTTACAGAAGCCCCAGCTTTTCTTTAAGGCATTGACGGTTGCTGTTTGCAGGTCTGCCAGACCGCTGGTCTGCTGCTGAGGTTCGTAGGCCGGATACTGTTTACTGTCTGATCGGATGTGTCTTACGCTGAGTTTTTTCATTAGTCCTGTCCTGTCGCTGACTGGTAACTGTCCCGCAATTACGTCATGGGGGAACCTGTGCTTTATTGTATTTTTGTAAGCGGACTGAAATAATTAGCAGATATGGATATATTTGTACAATAAATAAACAAAAAGTCGACGAATTGTCATTTGTTATCGTATTTATGCTTTAAAAATATATTATAAGTTATTGATATTATTTTATATTGGATATAGCTAATGTTTAATAAGTTAAATATGTTAATATTGTAAAATTGCTTGTAAATATAGTAATAACTGTGTATTTCTGTGCCCGTAAGTTATTCTAATACGGACATTATGTGGCTATTAATGGTTTTTTCCTTTTTCTAACTAAGCCGTTTTTTTCTATTTGTTGTTTAGCGTTGCCGGCGTTTTACTATAAAATGTTCGGTTTTCTGCGTTTCGGACTTCCGAAGGTGATGTATGAATAAAAAGGTTGGCGTGGTAATGGGCAGCAACAGTGACTGGCCAGTGATGAAGTACGCGGTAGAGCAGCTGGAAGCATTTGGGGTGGAGTATGAGATGCGAGTCGTTTCAGCTCACCGTACACCGGATCTGTTGTTCGAATACGCGGCTACTGCCCGTGAGCGTGGGCTGGCCTGCATTATTGCCGGTGCAGGCGGCGCTGCACATCTGCCCGGTATGCTGGCGTCCAAAACCACCTTGCCTATCCTCGGGGTGCCGGTTAATTCACGCTACCTGAAAGGTCTGGACTCATTGCTGTCAATTGTGCAGATGCCGAAGGGTGTGCCTGTGGCGACCTTTGCCATTGGTGAAGCAGGTGCGGCGAATGCCGGTCTGTATGCGATCTCGATACTGGCCAACCAGGATGGGGCGCTGACCGAGAAGCTGGCAAACTTCCGGGCCGACCAGCAGGAAGCGGTACTCGCGATGCAGCTTCCCCCTGAAGAATAAACCCGAATGAATAAATCCAGACGAATAAACAGGCTGATTTGATGTTATTACCCGGTTCGACTTTAGGTGTACTGGGCGGTGGCCAGCTGGGTCGCATGTTCTGTATGGCTGCCCGCAATATGGGCTACCGCAGTGTAGTGCTTGAGCCTCAGCAGAATTGTCCTGCGGCAGCGGTTGCGGATCGGCATATCCAGGCGGATTACACAGACCGCGACGCTCTGCAGCAGCTGGCTGAGCTATGTGATGCCATTACCACCGAATTTGAAAACGTACCGGCGGAAAGTCTGGAGTTTCTTGAACAGAAAAAACCGGTGCACCCCTCGGCGCAGGCGGTAGCGATTGCCCGTCACCGCATTCAGGAAAAGCAGTATGCAACCGAAGCGGGCTTATCACCCGCACCCTATGCATTAATACAGTCGGCGGATGATTTTGCCTCAGCAGTCGAGACCACCGGCTTTCCGGCTATTCTGAAAACCACCACCCTGGGCTATGATGGCAAAGGCCAGCAGCTGGTTAACGACCATGGCGAGCTTGAGCGTGCTTTTGAGCAATTCGCTCAGGTGGAGTGTGTGCTGGAGCGTCGGTTATCGCTGGCGAAAGAGATCTCGGTGCTGCTGGCGCGCAATGCAGAGGGTAATGTGGCCTGTTACCCACCCGCTGAAAATGAGCACCGTAATGGCATTCTGCACCAGAGTATTGTGCCGGCACGGGTCGACGAAGCACTGGCAGATAAGGCGCGCTTGCAGGCCATAGGCCTGGCAAATACCCTGGATTATGTCGGTGTGCTGGCAGTGGAGTTTTTTATCACCACAGACAACCAGCTGGTATTTAATGAAATGGCGCCTCGCCCCCATAACAGCGGGCACTATACGCTGGATGCGACCCTGACCTCACAGTTTGAACAGCAGGTGCGGGTGATGTGCGGCTTGCCCCCGGGCGATGCAAGACTGCTCAGTCCGGCGGTGATGGTCAATCTGCTGGGGGATCTGTGGCCGGTAGACTGGGCAAACTGCCTGTCCCATGCGTCACTCAAACTGCATCTGTATGGCAAGGCAGAGGCCAGGGTCGGGCGTAAAATGGGGCATTATAATCTCCTGGCTACTGATCCTGAGCAGGCTCTTAATCAGGCGGCAGAGGTTTTTCGCCTGCTCAGCGAGTAACCCGTCCAGGCGCATCCGCTCACAACCGGCTCCAGTTCTCACTTCGGCAGATTGGTCTGGCTCTCCTTCTCTCCAGCATTGATGTTTCCCGGTGCTCTGCCATAATCAGTCGATTATCAATACATGAATATCAGCACGGGAAGGTTGCTTTATGAGTTTGTCAGAGCCAGTAAAAGAATTCGAAGATCAGCTTGATCGGCCTGAAAATCAGCAGATGATTAAATTCCTTAAAGCTTTTCAGCCCTCCGCACACACCGACATTGTACAGCTGCTGGTAGAGTCAGTTTCGGGCCTGGACGATATTCAGTTCTATTGCCCGGATACTGACAATCATGCCTACTATCTGGCGCATACCCGTGACGGCGTGATATTTGCTGCAGCCATCGGTATGAGCGCGCTGATGTTCCGTATTCCCCCAGAATCCATGCCCGAGGCACTGCAAAAGGGGGGAGAGGTGTTTCAGGAAGTGGGTGAGCCCTGGGTCAGTTTTAATCCCTTCTGGCCTGAAGCTGAACATGCCCAACAGAATCGTGTGGCGACACTGGACATGTCCGAACTCAAACGCTGGTCTCATCTTGCCCGCCAGTTTGCATCGGCAAATGCCTGAGCATGCCTCTGTTATTGCCATCTGCCATGCGTTTGTACAAAACCTGTGCGTTACTTGGCACAGTGATTATATTGCTGGATATCGGAATCTCCTGGTCGCGCATCAATGCCTTTGAAAGTTCAGTCAGTGAGGTATTTGAATCCATTATCACTACACAGATGCTGGTGGAAGGCCTGCAGCAGGAGCTGCAGCACATTGATACCGCGCTGGCATCGTCCACAGCTGACGAGTCATCTGTATTAGTAGGTGGAATTGAATATAACGCGCAGCAATTGCAACGTCTGCGCAGCGAGCGTGCAGATATCAAATTACATATGCGCGAGAAGCAGCGGGATATTGCGGTATTAAATAAACAGAAAAAATTCATTATGAATGAAGTGCGGGTTCTGTTTCTGCTGTCGTTGTTGTTTTTGGTTGTCGGTACACTGCTGTCGGCATTTGGCTATCTCGCCTGGTATTTTAAAGTCGAGCTGTTTGCCGATAGACGTAAAACCGCCAGAAACTGAGTTTGTGCCCATATAAGGCAGGGTCGCTACATTTGGCGGGAATACAGTTATTTCAGAAATATATATCGGGATAGTTGTTACGTGAGTGCGACAATAATTATCTGATAATGGTGAGGGAAAACATGAATTATTGTCGAGGTGAATTTTCAACGTAACACCACTTAAATGCCGAGTAAAGAAAAAAATCAATTTTTTTAAGTTTTTATTATTTTTCTGCACAATTACTTGACCCACCATGCCCCTTCCCCTATAAAAACAGATAACTTCTTAAATAAAACAGGAGGTGATTTCTGCCAAACCAGAGAAACAATCGATCTCGTTTGTATTGTTTAACTCATAATCTCAGGGTGATCTATGGCTAGAAAATCAGTTGCGCAAAAAAAGTCCGTTAGACAGTCCAGAAAAAAACATCCCGACAAACACAATGTTGTTGATATAAACTCCCGAAACTCCTTCATCGATACCCAGGCTATCACAGCCAGAAAAGCCCCGCCTCTCAAAGCTAAAACCGCCTCACAGGGACAATATATCCTTGCCATAAAGTCCAATAAACTGACATTTGGTATTGGTCCTGCAGGTACAGGCAAAAGTTATTGTGCCGGAGCAATCGCTGCAGAAGAGCTGGAAAACCGACGGGTGGAGAAAATTATTATCAGTCGTCCTGCGGTGGAAGCAGGGGAAAACATGGGTTTTTTACCCGGTGATCTGCATGAAAAATTTGATCCCTATTTTGATGCCTTCAGGGACTGCCTGAACGAGCGACTGGGCAAAGGCGTTGTGGAGTGTGGTTTAAAGAATGACCGCATTGTGGTTTCACCCCTGGCCTATTTAAGAGGCAAGACATTTAACGATGCGTTTGTGGTTCTTGATGAAGCACAAAACTGTACCGCGGCCCAGCTTAAAATGTTTCTCACTCGCATCGGTGAAAATTGCCGGGTAGTGGTTAACGGTGATATTCGGCAATCGGATATCGGCTCGAAATCCGGACTGAAAGACGCAGTTGACAGGCTGGGGCATCTTGATTCAGTATACGTTCATCAATTCGAACATGAAGATATAGTTCGCAGTGGTTTGGTGAAAGATATTATCCAGTGTTATGAGTTCTAGTTAAAGAGTCTGGCACTGGTTAATAGGTAAATATCGGTGGCAGGCCTGGTCAACCGTACCACCGATATTTACTGAACTAATAACTATAACTACACTAAGAAAATTAGGGGCGCGTTTGCGCCCTTTTGTTTGTCTATTAAAATATTTCCTGTCAACGATTCACTCTTTCGGATTTCAAACATAATGGGAAGATACAGGCCTCCGGCCGAAAAAGGTTCGCCCTATATTACCGTGGAAGGTATGACGGCACTCCAGCAGGAGCTGGATTATTTATGGAATAAACGTCGGCCACTGGTGGTGAAAGCATTGTCTGCGGCAGCGGCGGAAGGCGATCGTTCAGAGAACGCAGAATATATTTATAGAAAAAAGGAGCTGGGTGAAATTGACCGCCGGGTGCGCTATCTGTCAAAGCGCGTCGACGAGCTGAAAGTAGTGAGTGACACCCCGCAGAATACCGAGCAGATTTTTTTCGGTGCCTGGATCGAACTTGAAGACGAACAGGGTGAGTTGCTGGTGTACCGCATTGTGGGCCCTGATGAATTTGATGCGGACAAGGGTTATATCAGTATGGACTCACCGGTGGCCAGGGCTTTAATGAAAAAGCAGCAGGGTGACGAGGTGAAGGTGCAGACACCAGGTGGTGATCGTCTTTATTATATTAGCCGCGTGCAATATACCGCGTTTGGCCAGGGCTAGTCATGTTCATTCGCCATTTTACACGGATAGCTCACCGAGGCTGTAAATCCAGTTAAAGCTTTTACGCTGGCGGTCGCTATTTAAAGATAGGTCGAGATATAGGGTTTATCATGCTCCGCTTCAGTGCGTTTCTTATTAGTGTATTGCTTTCCTTTAGTCTGCCCGCCGTGCAGCGCTATCAGTCCCCTGTTGCCAGTGCCGACTGGAATGTAAACAGCAGCCCGGTGCTGTGCGAGATGATTCATCCGATTGATCACTATGGTGAGGGCCGTTTTGTCTATGCCTCCGGCGGCGAGCTGGCGTTTCAGCTCAGGGTACTGCGGGCGCCCACCAAAGACGGCGTGGCCAGCCTGTACTCTGTTGCGCCCTACTGGCGCGAGCAGGAGGAAAGCCAGATTGCCCAGCTTACCTTCTCCAGGGGCAAGATGCCGGTATATGTCGGCGGTGACCTGGCGCAGCAGATTCTTAATGAGCTGGAGGCCGGGCATCACCCGACATTGCACTATAAGGACTGGGCTATCTATAAGAACGATGTGGTGGTGACTATTTCCTCGGTTAACTTTCATGCCAACCTGGACGAATTCCAGCAGTGCATCAGCGATGCGCTGCCCTACGGGCCGGAGAGCCTCAGGGACACGGTGGTGCATTTTAATAACAATGAGTATGTGCTGCAGCAGAGCCAGCTGCGCAAGCTGCGGGATATCGTGCTGTTTGCCCAGGTAGACAGCGAGATGCAGATCGAGCTGCACGGCCATACCGATGCCCGCGGGCGCCGTGCCTATAACCGTCAGCTGGCGGAGAAGCGTGCCCGTGCGGTTGAACAGTATCTGCTGGAGCAGGGCGTCTCGGCCCGCCAGATTACCCGTCGTGCCTATGGTGAGGGGCAGCCGGTTGCCTCCAATCGTACCCCCCAGGGGCGTGCTAAAAACCGTCGGGTGAATATACTGCTGGCACGGGACTAAACCCTGTGCAATACGGTTTTTAACCAGCAGCGCCTCGCAAAACAGGACACTCTTCGCTGTCTCCGGTATAATTCTGCAGCACACAGCACTGGCACAGTCCGGTTGCTGAAACCCTGAGCGGGTTCAAGCCACACACTCAGCATTTTACTGAATTTCGGAGCATACATGTCTAAGGTCAAAAAAGTCGTACTTGCCTATTCTGGCGGTCTGGATACATCAATTATTCTTAAATGGTTGGAAGACACCTATAACTGCGAGGTAGTGACCTTTACCGCAGACATTGGCCAGGGTGAAGAAGTGGAGCCTGCACGTGCCAAGGCGAAAGCTATGGGTATCAAGGAAATCTATATTGAAGACCTGCGTGAAGAATTCGTGCGTGATTTTGTATTCCCCATGTTTCGCGCCAATACCATCTATGAAGGTGAGTATCTGTTAGGCACCTCGATTGCCCGTCCGCTGATTGCCAAGCGACTGGTGGAAATTGCCACCGAAACCGGTGCCGATGCGATTTCCCACGGTGCCACCGGCAAGGGCAATGACCAGGTGCGTTTCGAGCTGGGTGCCTACGCGCTCAAGCCGGGTGTGGAAGTGATCGCGCCCTGGCGTGAGTGGGATCTGAATTCCCGTGAAAAACTGATGGCCTATGCAGAAGAGCACGGCATTGATGTGGATTTTGCCAAGAACAAGAAAAAATCCCCTTACTCGATGGACGCCAACCTGCTGCATATTTCCTATGAAGGCGGTATCCTGGAAGACCCCTGGGCGGAAGCCGAAGAAGACATGTGGCGCTGGTCGGTATCACCGGAAAATGCGCCGGACACCCCAACCTATATCGAACTGACCTACGAGAAGGGCGACATAGTGGCGATCGACGGCGAGTCCATGAGCCCCGCAACGGTACTGGCCAAACTCAATGAACTGGGTGGACAGAACGGCATCGGTCGTCTGGATATCGTAGAAAACCGCTATGTGGGCATGAAATCCCGCGGCTGTTATGAAACCCCTGGCGGCACCATTATGCTCAAGGCGCACCGCGCGATCGAGTCACTCACCCTGGACCGTGAAGTGGCACATCTTAAAGACTCACTGATGCCCAAATACGCCGAGCTGATCTATAACGGCTACTGGTGGAGCCCGGAACGTGAAATGATGCAGAAGATGATTGATGCTTCACAGGAGCACGTTAACGGTGATGTACGGGTTAAATTGTATAAGGGTGCTGTGACCGCCGTCGGTCGACGTTCCTCAAGCGATTCACTGTTCGATGAAAAGATTGCCACCTTTGAAGATGACGAAGGTGCCTACAATCAGAAGGATGCAGAAGGCTTTATCAAGCTCAATGCACTGCGCCTGCGTATTGCAGCAAACCGTAAAAGCAATATCTAAGTATTGTAAAAGGAGTGGCAAGAGATGCTCCTTTTTGTAGCACAACATCGATGCATGACAGGAGCATCTCTTGAATTCGAAACATCCCATAAAAAATATCACTGAAAGTAAACATCCACTGCTGGGTATATTAAAACTGGCAGTGTATTTTTCTGTGACAGTGTTGTTGATTCTTGGTCTGACTCGGATGAGTATTATCGCATTCGTGGTTGACTGGGATAGTTTTACGCAAAATGAAATTTTTGCAGTTCTATTATCTGGTTTGCGTTTTGATCTCAAAATCACTGGCACATTGCTTTTGTTGTTCATGTGCCTGCCCGGTTTTATTTTCTCATTAGTTAATCAATGGATGCTTTACGCGCAATGGCTGCGCGTGTCCCTGTTTTTACTAATTGTTACCATCCTGTTTCTAAGTTTTCTGGATTTCGGATTTTACCTTTATTTTGGGAGTCCAATTGACAGTGTTGTGTTCGGTATTGTAGAGGATGGTACAGTGGAGGTTGTGAGCAGTATCTTTTCCGATAGTCGCCTGCTGCTTATTATTGCTTTCTTTGTTATGGCATCTCTTTTGTCGGGGTTTGTCTTTATTAAAAAAACAAATATAGATCAGTTCAGGCAAAAAAAATCATCATCAAAAATAATGAATAGTGTATATATTCTGCTGCTTACACTATTCATGGTGATTCCTGCAAGGGGTAGTTTTGATGCTTTTCCGCTGTCGCGTAAAACAGTCAGTATCAGTGACAATAGCTTAACCAATTCACTGATGTTCAATGCGCCCTATCATCTTTACTACACATTCAAAGATAGAGGTGAGGATAGTTTTAATAATTTGACAGCTGAAAAAATATTACAGGACTCAGGCCTGGATTCAGTGCAGCAGATGCTGGATGCGGCCGGATATGCGAGTGCTAAAGAACTGATGCAGGTGACCACTAAAAAAAGTGACCAGCACCGCAAGCCTCATATAGTGTTTGTGCTGATGGAAAGCTGGTCCAGTCATATAGCGCTGAAGGATAGTGCGGGTAATAATGTGCTGGGCGCATTTTCGAAACATGCAAAAGAAGATTATTTTTATCCATATTTCTTTTCAAATGCATATGCCACCAATTCGACTATTGATAGCCTGCTTTTAAATAGTCCTGTAACACCGTTATCGCAGTCCCGGGCAGTGGGGCATGCATTCAAGATGTCTAATATGAGGCCTTTCAAGCGACAGGGTTACGATACGCTATTTTTGAGTGGAAGTAGCAGTGGCTGGCGAAATCATAATAACTTCTGGCCAGAGCAGGGTTTTGACCGGTATCTTGGGCGTGCAACAATCGAGTCTCATTATGGAGTGGAATCAGATAACCCCTGGGGTGTATATGAGTCCTATTTGTTTGATTATCTCCGGGAAACTTTACTCGAAGCTGATGCAACGGGTAAGCCTTCATTCAGTTTTGTGTTGACGACAAACAACCATCCTCCTATTCGCCTGCCTGAAGATTACCGGCCGCCTGAATTCAACCTGCAGTTGTATGGTCTGGATCAGGATGATGATGCAAAAACTGAAATACTCAGTGGTTTTCATTACCAGTCGGATGCGCTGGGGAAATTTATCGACTGGTTGAAGCAGTCGGACATGAAAGATGATGTTATCGTAGTTGCAACTGGAGATCATGTCTACAAGGGCTTTGTAAATACAACTTCACCGCAGATGGCTTTTCTAAGATATTCTGTTCCTGCGTATTTCTACCTGCCAGAAAAATATGCACTGCTGGGTGATTCGGGCAAAATGCTGGTCGGATCACATGAAGATCTATTCCCGACACTTTTTGAAATTGCATTGTCAGAGACGGAGTATTTTGCGTTTGGTACGCCGCTTATGCAGAAGCAGCCCCAGACTTCGTATGGCTGGATAAACCAGAATAGCCTGTTATTTGAAGATGGTGTTGCAAGTAATGGTGGGTTCTACTCCTGGCAGGATGAGAGCAGAATGCTGTTGAGCGCAGAGCGCAGGGATCTGGCGCCTCACCGGAGAAAAATAAATGAGCAGTTGAGATACCGTACTTTACTGAAAAAATATCTATTGGTCAGGGACCTTGAACAACAATCCATGCTGGCATCTCGAAATCAGTAAGCGGAATGCTAGCGTGGATGGGGCTTTATAAAAACGCCAGAATTTCTTTTTCGATATCCTGTTTATCGATAATCGTGCCCTGGGTAATTTCTTTTTCAAACAGTTCACTGATCACCGCAGGAATTTCAATAGATGCTTCCTGGGCAATGGACTTCAGTGCATCGATGTCCCGTGTGTCGACTTCGCCGGTCAGCGCATTGGCAATCACCGGGGAGAACTTGGTCCATTCTGCGGTTGAGTAGACGATGGTCTTTAACGGCTTGTCGCGACAGGTGTCGTAGGCTTTAAAACAGGTTGCGGTGTGCGGGTCCATTAAATAGCCGTTGGCAAACGCTGTCTTGATATACTGCTTGCCTTCATCATCGTTGCAGTAGTCGGCGGCAAAAATCTGCTGTATCTGTGCCAGCTCGTCGGCATTCAGCTGGTAATTTTTTTCATTATCCAGTTGCTGCATCAGTTCCCGGGTGCGCGCTTCGCCAAACATATCAAACAATATGCGTTCAATATTCGAGGATTTTAAAATGTCCATCGCCGGTGAGGTGGTGGCAATCACCGACTTGTCACGCAGGTCATAGGCGCCGGTGTTGATGAACTGGGTGAGGATATTGTTATTGTTGGAGGCAATCAGAATTTTTTCCACCGGCAGGCCCAGCTGCATCGCGTAGTAGGCACCGAGTGCATTGCCGAAGTTACCGCTGGGTACGTCCAGGTAGACTTTATCGCCAAGGCTGATTTCATTCTGTCGCACCAGTTCCAGATAGGAATGCAGATGGTAAATAATCTGGAAAATAATACGGCCGAAATTCACCGAGTTGGCGGCAGACAGGAAAATGTGCTTTTGCTGCAGCTTCTGGCGGAAGGTATCTGAACCCAGCAGGCGTTTGAGTGCGCCTTGCGCATCATCGAAATCACCCTTGATGCCGATGACTTTGAGGTTGTCGGCGTCTTCGGTCACCATCTGCAGGCGTTGTACATCGGAAGTGCCGCCATCGGGATACATGCAGGCGACTCGCACATTGGCGCGATTTTTAAACGTCTCCAGTGCCGCCGGGCCTGTGTCGCCGGAGGTGGCAGCAAGAATCAGGTACTGTTCATTGCGTTGCTGTGCAATCGATGACAGAACCATACCAAAGGGTTGCAGCGCCATGTCTTTAAAGGCACGGGTGGGGCCGTGATAGAGCTCGCTGACAAACAGGTCGTCATAGACTTTTCTCACCGGTACCGGATTGCGGCTGTCATCGAAGTTATCGTACAGGTCCAGCGCCTGGTCAATCACCGCCTGATCAATATCGATCTCGCATGCCGCCAGCAGGTCACGGGCCAGCTGCTTGTAGTCGGCATCAATGTGCTGCGCGAGAAAATCCTTGCCCAGGTTGGGCAGGGATTGCGGTGAGTAAATGCCACCAAACGAAGAGATGGGGCTGAGTATGGCCTCGGAAAAGCTGATCTGCGCTGGGCGCTTGCCATCATTGCCACGGGTTTCGATAAACTTCATATGCGTGTTGTACCGCTAATAGGTCAGGAAGGCGCGATTATAGCGAACCTGTGGCTTTATTTCATTAACGCGATGCGCGTATTACAGGCAGCCCCGGAGTGCCTATAGCAGAAAGACAGTCGCCAGCCCGAGAAAGGCCAGCAGGCCTACCACATCGGTAATGGTGGTGAGGATTACACTGCCGGCAATCGCCGGATCGATTTTAAAGCGCTTCAGCACCAGTGGCACCGTGACCCCGGAGGCGGCGGCAAAGGCCAGGTTGATAATCAGTGCGGCACCGATCACCAGCCCCACCGAGTAGTCACCAAACCAGAAGGTGGCGATCAGCGCCACCACCACGGCCCAGACCAGGCCGTTAAACAGGCCAACCATGATTTCCTTATTGAATATCCAGCGCTGGTTACTGGGGCTGATATGACCCAGTGCCATGCTGCGAATGACCAGGGTAATGGTCTGGCTGCCGGCGATACCGCCCATGCTGGCGACCACATTCATCAGAATCGCGACTGTAACCACTTTTTCCAGGGTGGCTTCAAAGTTACTGACCACCCAGGAGGCGAGAAAGGCGGTGAGCAGGTTAATGCCCAGCCAGACCGCGCGGCGTTTCGAGCTGGGCAGCACCGGTGCGAACAGGTCTTCCTCGTCGTTCAGACCCGCCATACTCAATACCGAGTGGTCTGCCTCGTCGCGGATAACGTCGACCACGTCGTCAACCGTAATTCGCCCCAGCAGCATATTATTGCCGTCTACCACCGGAGCGGAGATCAGGTCCAGGTCTTCGAATATTTTTGCCACATCATTGTCTTCCATATCCGATGGAATGGCTTCCACCGTGTCATCCATGATTTCCTCAACCGTGCTGCTGGGTTCGTTAATCAACAGCTGTGACAATGGCAGTATACCCAGGTAGTGATTTTCCCGGTCCACCACAATCAGGTGGTCGGTGAGGTTGGGAATGTCGCCCAGCAATCGCAGATAGCGCAGCACCACGTCCAGGGTCACTTCCGGGCGGATGGTGATGGTGTCGGTGTTCATCATGCCACCGGCACTGTCTTCCGGGAAGGAGAGCACCGATTCCAGCAGCTTTCGGTGCTGGCTATCGAGGGAATGCAGCACCTGATCAATTACCGCCTTGGGCAGCGATTGCACAAAGTCGGCGGAGTCGTCCATTTCCAGGTCTTCCGCCACCTGCACTAGTTGCTCCGGCGACATATCCTTGATCAGGCCGTTACGAATTTCATCACCCAGGTTAATCAGTACCTCGGCTTCAGATTCCTGCGCGACCAGTGACCAGACGACAAAACGTTCCCGCGGTGGCAGGGATTCAATCAGGTGGGCGATTTCGGTGGGGTGCATGGCATTCAGCATGCCCGCCGCATGGTGCATGGTGCCCGCTTCCAGCGCATCGGATAAAGCGCGAACCTTCTGTTCTGTTTTTTTTGCGAGGTCTGTGCTATCGACCATGTTTAAGCCCGTAATCTGGTTAAAAATGCACTGGCCACGGCAGTGCATTGCTGGATACTGTCTGAATTTTATAGAAAGATTGTTATCAAGTGTAGCTTAAGCGCCGGCGATCAGTGGCTGCTACAGGTGAATCAGCTAATGATAGCGAAAAAATACGGGTGGAAAAGCGGCAGGCTGCGTACCCTAGAGTGAATTATGGTTAAGCTGATTCACCGCCAGTGAAATTTCATCAGGATAGGAGAGGCGTAAAATATCGTCGCTGGACTGGCGCAGTTGTTCAAAGCGGCTGTGGTTAATAATGTGTTTAACGTCGAGCAGGCTGTTGGCCTGCACACTGAAATGTTTCAGTCCCATGCCCAGCAACAGGCGGGTGTATTGTGTATCAGACGCCATTTCACCGCACATGGACACCGGAATGCCATGGGCTTCACCGGCACTCAGAGTCATCTTGATCAGTTTTAATACTGCCGGATGCAATGGGTTGTAGAGGTAACTGACTTCATCATCAATGCGGTCAAAGGCCAGGGTGTATTGAATCAGGTCGTTGGTGCCAATGGAGAGAAAGTCCAGCTGACTGGCCAGGCTGTCGGCTGCCAGCGCGGCGGCGGGTACTTCAATCATCGCGCCGATTTTTATATTGGGATCAAAACGCACACGGCGTTTTTTCAGTTCCGATTTAGCCTGCTCCAGCAGCACCCGTACCTGGGCCATCTCAGAGACACAGGTCACCATGGGAATCATCATCAGCACCGGGCCATAACCACCGGCGCGTAAAATAGCCCTGATTTGCTGCAGAAACAGTTCAGGGTCTTTCAGGCAGCGACGAATTGCGCGCAGACCCAGTGCAGGGTTATGCACCAGTGGCCCGTGTTGCGTGGTATCAGCCAGTTCCTTGTCGGCACCCAGGTCCATGGTGCGAATAGTCAGCGGGTGTCCTTTAAGGGCGCGCAATGCACGGCGGTAAATATCAAACTGTACTTCTTCATCGGGCATATGGTTATGCTCGATAAACAGCATTTCGGTGCGATACAGGCCAACACCTGTGTGATCAAACTGGCGCAGAATACGCACATCTTCCGGGCGGTCGATATTGCCCTGCAGATTTATCTTGAAGCCATCCCGGGTCTGGCTGGGTTTATTTTTTAACTCGAATAATTGCTTGCGTCGCTGGCGTTCGTCACGGATCAGGCTTCTGAACTGGCTGAGAACCTTTCTGTCCGGGCTGATATGAATTTCGCCACTGCTGCCATCCAGTATCAGTACGTCATTGGCCTGTATAAAATGCCGTGCACCGTGCACACCGACAATCGCCGGAATACCCAGGCTTTTTGCCAGAATCGCGGTGTGCGACAGCGGGCCACCGTATTCAGTAATAAAACCGGCAATTTTCTGATGCTGCATTAACAGGGTGTCCGCCGGGGTGAGGTCGTCGGCTACAATAATGCGGTTTTTTAAATGGTCTTCGACCTTGTCATCGGTGTGGGTAGATTCGCTTTCGCTGAGCAGGCAGCGTTGAATGCGTTCTGCAACATGGATGATGTCATCCTTACGGGTTTTCAGGTAAGGGTCATCCATTTCATCGAAGACTTTTACAATGCGTTCAACCTGCACCTGTAATGCCCATTCCGCATTGCACAGACGCGCACGGATATGGCTCACCGTGTCTTCGTATAACACAGGATCGTCCAGCATCAATAAATGGGTGTCGATAAAACTGGTAATGTCGTGGGGGGTGTCCTGAGCCACCGTGTCCTTGATCTGAATCAGTTGCAGCTGGGCCTGGTGGCGGGCCTGCTCAAAGCGTTTTATTTCATGGTCGGCATCGTATTTGGAAATGGAATATTCGAGGACTTCCGGCAGCTCCCGGTGATAAATATAGGCGGGGCCAATACTGATGCCCCTGGATACCGCAATACCATTCAATAGCGTGCTCATCTGCTGAATCCCGGTTTTAGTACTGCGGCTGGCTGAGCGCTATATAGCATAAGCTTCTATTCTGCTTCATCGAAACGGTTTTTAATTAATCGGCTGACTTCTTTCAGGCATTGATCCGCATCATTACCATCCAGATGCAGTGTAATGATGCTGCCCTTGCCCGCTGCCAGCATCATCACGCCCATTATGCTTTTGCCATTGATACGCTGGCCGGATTTTTCTATCTCAAGCCCACAGCTGTATTTTGATGCAACATTGACCAGCCTGGCAGCGGCACGGGCGTGCAGGCCAAGTTTGTTGATTATTTTTATATCCTGACTGATTGTACTCATGAATCTTTTTGACACTCACATAATATAATGCCGTCGTGGCCACCGCTAACCGCTTTCAGTGCCATTTCTTCCAGGCTGAGTTGCGGGTGATTAAGTATGCGTACCAGCATCGGTAAATTAAGCCCCGATACCAGTTTATAATTTTTATCTTCGCTGATCTGTTTAGCGATATTACTGGGAGTGGCACCATAGATGTCCGTGAGTACCAGCACGCCATGTCCCGTATCCAGTGTTTTAATATATTCTCTGGCCTGTGTCAGCACTTTTTCGACCGGATAATCCAGTGGCACTTCCAGTGCACGGGTTGCTAACGGACAGGTGTTTAACATTTTCCTGGTGGTTTCCAGCAAATGAGACGCAATGTTCTGATGCGTTATCAGGAGTAGACCTACGCTCATAATAGTCTCTTGATCTTATGGGTTGTCCATTTCACGGTGACGCAGCGATACATTCTCGAATTTGTCACGGAAATAGTTGTTAAGCAACTCGGCAATATAAACAGAACGGTGTTGTCCACCGGTACAGCCAATGGATACGGTGAGGTAATAACGGTTCTGTTCGGCGAATTTGGGTATCCAGTATTCGAGGAAATTACGAATATGACTAAACATATCAATCACATCATCCTGCTGTTTCAGGAATGCCTGTACTTCAGGGTCCTGCCCGGTAAGCGGACGCAGGGCTGGCTCCCAGTGGGGGTTGGGTAAGCAGCGCACGTCGAAGACAAAATCGGAATCTGTGGGTACACTGTGTTTGAAACCGAATGACTGAAACAGAATCGACAACTGCTGCGGTGGTCGGGAGATAATGCGTTTTTTTATCAACGAGCGCAGCTGATGCACATTGGTGTGTGTGGTATCCAGGCAAAGGTCGGCGGTGAGTGCAATCGGGGATAACAGGTTGCGTTCAATGTCGATTGCTTCCGCCAGTGGTATACCCTTGCGAGTCAATGGGTGGCGGCGACGGGTGTCACTAAAGCGTTTGATCAGCTCATTGATGGCGGTCTCGAAATAAACCACTTCAATATCAATTTTGTCGTTTTTCATTGAGCTGATAATGTCGCGAAAGCGCTTCAGGTCAGATGCACCGCTGCGTGCATCCACACCGACTGCGACCTGGTCGTAAATCTGCATCTGCCGGCTGCTCAGTTGTTCGATAAAGGCGGGTAACAGCCCCACCGGCAGATTATCGACACAATAGAAGCCTTCATCTTCCAGTGTGTGCAGGGCCACTGTTTTACCCGAACCTGATAGACCGCTGATAATGACGAGTTTCATAAAATAATGTGTACTGTGTTTGAGATGGCTCTGAGGCATTCATCGCTGAATGAGCAGAGCAAAAACAGAGCAGAATCTGCCCCTGGTCTGTTGTAATGAAGCCCTGAGTTAATCCTGATCTTCTTCATCTGACGATGCGGTGTTCATATTTATATACTGTTGTTGCTGCTGAATAAAGTCATCGCTGGCATTGTGGCCATTTTCCATCAGTATATGATTGCGCACCGCGGCCTCTACCATTACTGCAAGGTTGCGCCCCGATGCTACCGGTAATTTTATTTCAGTAATCGGTACATCAAGTATGGTTTTAATCGAGTGCGAACCGTACAGGCGATCGAATTGCTGCAGCGATTCTTTTGTCATGCGTTCCAGGTGGATCACCAGCCGCAGATGCTTGCTCGGCTTGATCGCATTTTCGCCGTACATGGCGCGAATATTCAGCACGCCCAGCCCACGCACTTCCATAAAGTCTTTTAACATTTCCGGGCAGGTGCCATCCAGTAAATTCGGCCCTATTTTGGAAAAAATTGTTGCGTCATCGGCAATCAGTCGATGGTTGCGGGTAATCAGTTCCAGTGCCAGTTCACTTTTGCCGATGCTGCTTTCGCCGGTAATCAGTACGCCAGTGCCCATAACCTCCATAAACACGCCGTGCAGGGTGATTTTTTCTGCCAGCATATCGGAAATATAAAAGCGTACCGAGTCAATCAGCGTGCCACTGTCCAGGTCGGATTGCAGCAAGGGGGTGTTGGTCTGGTCCGCCAGGCGCAGCATTTCATCGGGCACAGGTATGCCCCTGGTGATAATAATTGCCGCAGTACGGCGGGTGAAAATATCACTCAGCGCATTCTTGGGTATATAGTATTTGCTCAGGTACAGCCATTCTTTTTTGCCAATAACCTGAACCCGGTTGGGGTGTATCAGGTTGAGGTGGCCAATCAGTGTCGATTGCTGATTGAGGTGCATGGAACGTTTGATCGGTCGTGTGCTGTTGCCTTTACCAGCTAGCCATTTAAGGTCAATGTTATCCTGCAGGTGGTTAAACAGATCAAGAGGGGTTAGCTGGTCTAGCATAGATGCTGTGTCAGGAAGCGGCCTGGTGTTCGTGCATCCAGCCGGCGAGATGTGCATAGAGGTCCCTGTCTGTGATGCAGCTACGTAACTGCTCACAGAACTCGCTGTCACTGAACATGCCGGCCAGTGCGGCGAGAATTTTCAGGTGTTCGTCGGTGCACTGCTCCGGTACCAGCAGGGCGAACAGCAGATCGGCAGGTTGCGCGTCGGGGCTGTCAAAATCGACACCGTGATCCAGTTTGACAAAACAGCCCACGGTTTTTTCCTGGCTTCCGGTATGGAAATCAAGTCGCCCGTGGGGCAGGGCGACACCGTGACCCAGTCCGGTTGAGCCTAAACGTTCTCGCTCAACCAGCTGGTGGAAAATATCCACCGGGTCGATTTCACTGGCACCCTTGCCCAGCAGGTCACTGAGTGACTCGAGTGCCCGCTTCTTACTGCTGATGCCGTCGAGGCACCTGACTCGATCAGGTGCGATGAGGTGGTTGATATTCATACGACTTATTCAACCTTTATTCAATGTCCGCCTGTGGTAGAGGTTCTTTCTGGTGGTGGTCAGTGAGTTTTTCCTTGTGTTTCTTAACCTGTCTGTCCAGCTTGTCGATCAGGCTGTCAATCGCCGCGTACATGTTGTCTTCTGTGCTTTCGGCAAATATATTGTTGCCGGCCATATTGATAGTGGCTTCAGCTTTATGACGAACGTTTTCTACAGTGAGGATTACGTGTGTGTTGGTAACCTTATCGAAGTGTCGTTCAATGCGCTGGATTTTTTCTTCAACATAGTTGCGCAGTGAATCGGTGATGTCGATATGGTGTCCAGTTAGATTAAGTTGCATAAGGACTCCTTAGTGCATTGCCTAGGACAGGCGTTTACGTTCGTTTGACGGCGGTA